>Ga0123341_1000326_pt1 | contig 26907 bp, 15 predicted proteins | sample Turbeapinknodule_FD_89959 | JGI IMG/M metagenome (GOLD analysis project Ga0123341, IMG submission 89959) | Root nodule microbial communities of legume samples collected from Mexico - Turtle bean Mexico pink nodule | ecosystem: Host-associated > Plants > Roots > Nodule | place: Mexico: Nepantla...
AATTTTTAAATATAAGGATAAATTTGTAAATTTACATTTTTATGAATTAAAATAATATAATTTCAATCACACTCATCACATCATTCACAAACTTTTATAAATTTTCCCTAAACTTTCCATTCTACTTACCTTAATCAAAATACCCTAACTTTCTTTATACCCTTCAATTCATCTCAAATTCACTCCGTCATTTTCACTCCCTAATCCAAACAAAGTGTAATCATATATACCAATTTCTCTATAGAGTATGTAAAAATATATTAACTGTATAAAATACTTATGGAGGAGAAAAGAATCATGAAAAATGATTTTTACAACTCATTGATAACAAGTAAAACAACATACATATACAAATAAGCTATTCATCTAGAAAAACAAAAGTATTTTAAATTGAATAAGTTATAAATATTTTATAAAATTTAGTTCAAATGTTTTCTTCACTTCATATTAGGCCATTATCACCCTCTTCCAAATTCTAATAAATTAAAATTTAACATTTAAAAAAAATGAATCATAAAAAATAAAATAATTATAATGCTATTTAGGTATTGTAGGAGGTAGTGATACTTTATTTTGTTATTTAAAAACTAAATGAAATGGTTTAAATGTATTTGTTCGCAGAGACGAAAGATTCCCAACAAAAAAAGATATATAAATTAAAGCTGTTTATTTTTTACTATTGGTTTTCAATAGCCGAAACAGCGAAAAGAAGAAAAGCTACTGAAAACTAGGAGTGGCTAACTAGTAACTGCTGCCGTATCTGATTCGCTGGTGTGCTGCTGAAGGTAGAGGAGACGCTGTCTCACGATTATGGATTCGTCAAACGACGTCGCTTTGGTTTCCTCGGAGATGGAGAAGTTCCTGTGCGAGTTGTTGCTGGATTCCTCTCAGCCAATTTCCGAGCGCTTCAGAGCACTCTTCTCTCTCCGCAACCTCAAAGGCCCCGCCCCTCGCGACGCCCTTATTCTCGGTCTGTCTCTCTCTCTTCTTCACAACCCTCAGTAGATTCTTCCTATTTTTTTAAAAAAAAATTCTATTGTTCAATTTGTTTTAGGTCATGTGATTTGATTTCTGCTGCTTCATTTGCTCCATTACTATGTCCAAGTGTAATAAACTTTTCACGCTCTTTTTTTCATGTAATTTTATCATTCTATTTACCATGGCAGCCACAAGGGATTCGTCGAATTTGTTGGCGCACGAAGCTGCTTTTGCGTTGGGTCAAATGCAGGAATTGGAAGCCATTCCTGCTTTGGCTTCAGTTCTGAATGATCTTTCTTTGCATCCCATTGTTCGCCATGAGGTATCCTTTCATGTTTTTAATTTTCTATTTATTTTGGGTCTTGAATTTTTTTTCTTTGCAGCTCTGCTCTTGCTTCTTGTTTTTATCACTTTTGAGACCATTGATTTTATTATAATTGCATAGGCAGCTGAGGCGCTGGGTGCTATTGGTTCAGAAGGTAATGTTCCTCTACTGAAGAATAGTTTGGATTCGGATCCGGCAGAGGAGGTTCGAGAAACGTGTGAGTTGGCTCTTCAACGAATTCAGCATTTGAAAGATGCCGGTAATACTGATGAATTGGCTGCAACTGAAATATCGCCTTTTAAGTCTGTTGATCCAGCCGCGCCAGCGACCTCTTGTACTTCTGTTCCACAACTGAGGTTTGTTGGGTTCATTCATACTCTTATTAGAAAGAAACTTATTTAACAGAGTAAGTAGTAGGTTACTAACTTGTATTATCAAATACCAGGGAAGTACTTCTTGATGAAGAAAAAGGGATGCATGAGCGCTATGCAGCTCTTTTTGCACTTCGCAATGATGGTGGAAATGAAGCTGTTGCTGCTATTATTGATTCCTTGAGCTCGAAAAGTGCTCTACTGCGCCATGAGGTTTGATAATCTCAGTCTTATTTCTGTAAGATTTATCTATGTTACAGGATTTCAATGAATAGTTTAGAACTTATGCAGTATACATGAAGGTATATCAGGTGTGAGCTGCATGTTGATATGCTACTGCAAGCCTTTTTTTTTTTTTTATAAAAACAAGTATTCAATATTTCATTTATACTTTGCCTGTGGAACTGTTCTTTGGAATGGAATAAACATGAAACTGTCATGGTGAAAGTAGCCAGTTATCCTTGAGTATAAAAATATTATTTAAACTTTTTATGTAATAATATTAGGTGGATATTTTATGAATGTGATTTTTATTTTCCTACACCTGTTTGAATCGCTCAAATTTTTTATACCTTCTGTAATGGTTAGGTTGCATATGTTTTGGGTCAATTGCAAGACAAAGCTGCTTCTGCTGCTCTATCCAATATACTTAAAGATGTGAATGAGCACCCAATGGTTAGACATGAGGCTGCTGAAGCTCTTGGTTCAATTGCAGGTATTTCAGCCAAAAATTGAATGGCATGATCCCCTTTACTCTCAAAGTAATTAAAGCAGTGTTGTGCTTTGTGATACCATTTCTCGAGTAAAAGGAGAAATGCAATAATATCATAGAATTAAATGGAAATCATAATTTAATATTAAAATATATTTAGATGAACTTCTCCCCTAACACTAGTAGAAAAAGAAAACGGGAAAAAAATTGAAGAAAATTTCTCTGTATAAGTTAGCATAAATACATAAATTAATTTATAGAGTCTATCTCATATAACTTCTCCAAAAGATGATTTTTGACTTGTACGTAATTTCATTTTAACTTATGGAAAGCTACTTTTATTTTTCCTTATTATTTTCTTCTATAAATACTTCTAAAAAAATTACCCAAACAAATCCATAAATTGAAAAACTAGATAGTAGTAGTCAACTCTCAACTAATTTTCCTTTTTGGTACTTAGCTGTCCAAGCAAAATTGGGTTGTGACATCTAATTTTTGTAGTCTCTTTCTGTTGGTGTGATTGGTTTTGACTGGTCCGGTTCAAAAGTAGCTCATTTACACCTGGTTCACATAATAAGTAAAGAAAATGGTGTAAAGGTGTTGTTAGTTAACCTTTCACTAAAAGAGTCTTGGAAATTCTTGTAATATCAGCTATTTCTTTGGCTCTCACTCCCATGATTCAGGTAGCATATTATCCACCAATCTTATGGCTATAACATATGCTGAATTTCAGTTCATTTACAAAGTTCTTTTGAGAACTTTATCTCCTGGTCTTCAATATTTGGTTGTGTTTGTTTGTTCTGAGCCACATAACAGATTGTGGTTACTTAACCATTTATCATTACATTGTTCTTGTGCGAACCGCAGAAATATCTCTATTTACGTTGTGAATTGTTTACGTAGTTGTTTTGTTGTGTGCCTTAGATGATCAAAGTGTAGCTCTTCTTGAGGAGTTTACGGCAGATCCAGAGCCTCTTGTCTCACAAAGTTGTCAAGTTGCACTAAGCATGCTAGAATTTGAACGATCAGGGCAATCATTCGAGGTAATCACTATTGAGTATATGCATATTTTGCTTCAATGTTTGTTGACACGGCCTTTTTTCTCTTGGTTGCAGTTCTTGTTCATGCGCACTCCAACTGTGCATTAAATGTTTTCTCACGGTAATACCAAGACATATGTAGAAGGAGCGGATGGACGAGAACGAAGAGACAGACAAAAACAGTTACATACAAAGAAATTGAGAGATTGTTGAATTTTTTACTTACAATTGTTGAAATTAGAAACATTAGTCTTAGATAAACACGATTTAACTATGTTTTTTAATTTATGAAAAAGAATATTCTATGAGTGGAAGCTTATAACGGTTGTTCTAAGTATAAGTAATATCTTTCTACTATGGCTCTGCCATCTCGGGATAATTCTTGGCAACATTATTTACTGTTAAAATATAGGAAAACTGGCAACATTATTTACTGTTAAAATATAGGAAAATTGGATGCATTATTATTGTTTAATAGTTATATGGCAACTCGATTTGGAAAATAATGTTTCTTACTTTGGTGAGCATTAAATTGACGCAAATGCTTTTTAACAGCAAAAGTTTGGGACAAATAAAACAGCATTGAATGTGCAGTTTAAGGTTATCGGTTACTCGATTGATTATTATCCGCAGCTCTTAGAGGACAGTACTCCGCGTCTCTGTCGTTCTGCATCATTCTTACATTATTATTAACAAATTAACATGAGTAGTGCACCCCTCATTTTATCAAGCAACCCTTTCAAAACCTTTAATGCCCTTTTATCCTGCCCTAAGTTCCTCTCTTTGGCTCAGCAACTTCACGCTCAGGTCATCATCAACGGGCTTTACAGGGAGGTTTTCTATGGTTCCAACATCACCAATGCTTATGTCCAATCGGGTTCTCTTCCACTTGCCACAAAAGCCTTTGATCAGATCACTGGAAAGAATCTTCACTCTTGGAACACCATCATCTCCGGTTACTCAAAAGGCTGTCTCTACGATTATGTTTTAAAGCTTTTCCGAGACTTACGAAGTGACGGCAATGCAGTTGATAGCTTCAACTTGGTGTTTGCCATTAAAGCAAGTCAGAGGTTGATGTTTTTTCATAATGGGAGATTGCTTCATTGCTTGGCCATCAAATATGGGTTGGAAGGAGACCTGTTTATCGTGCCAGCACTTTTGGAAATGTATGCTGAGTTGGGTTCTCTGAATGATGCCCACAAGCTGTTTGAACGATATTCTTACAGAAGCTCCGTTATGTGGGGTTTTATGATAAAGGGGTATTTGAAAGTTTCACAAGAACCCCGTGTTTTTGAGCTACTCTCTAATATGACTAACTATTTTGATTTCCAATGGGATGTTTTCACAATGGAAGGCTTAGTTCGAGCTTGTGCAAACGTCTTGGCTGAGAGAGAAGGGAAAGCATCTCATGCTGTATGTATAAAGAACAATCTTTTGGTGAATGTCTGCTTGCTGACATCTGTTATAGATATGTATATGAAATGTGGCTTTACTCATTATGCATTTAGGTTGTTTGAAAAAGCTAATGATCACAAGGATGTGGTTCTATGGAGCGCTTTAATCAATGGGTGTGCCAAAAAAGGGAAATTTTTTGAAGCTTTGTCCATGTTCAAAAGGATGCTGGAAAACTCAACTGCACCAAATCAGGTGACACTGTCTGGCGTGATTCTAGCTTGCTCTGGTGTGGGGTCTTTGAAACAAGGAAAAAGTGTGCACGGCTTTGTGATTAGAAACATGGTTGAATTGGATGTGGTGAATTATACCTCTCTTGTGGACATGTATTCTAAATGCGGGTGTGTCAAAACTGCTCACAGAATCTTCTGTATGATGCCGGTAAAAAGTGTTGTCTCTTGGACTGCAATGATAAATGGATACGCAATACATGGCTTGTATTTGGAAGCCCTTTCCACTTTTTATCAAATGACACAGAATGCGTGTGTTATATCAGGAAAGCATGTGCCCAACTCAGTTACATTTACTTCAGTTCTATCAGCTTGCAGTCACTCTGGAATGGTTCAGGAGGGGTTTCAGATCTTTAATTCTATGAAAGATTATGGCTTTTCTCCAACTGAGGAACACTGTGCCTGCATGGTAGGTATTTTCGCTAGAGCTGATCAATTTGATGCAGCATTATCCTTTCTATCAGACATGCCCATAAAACCTGGTCTTAATGCCTGGGGGACTTTGTTACGTGCATGTAGATTCCATAAACGTGTTGAACTTGCTGAAGAAATAGCAAACAAGCTTTCACTTTTAGAGCCTAATAATGATTTCTCCTGGCAAGCTTCACTGGCAGACATGTATACTGACGGGATAGAAAAGATGATAATGGCTGAAGAGGGGCTTAATAAGAGTCTTGGCTTTTCCTCAATTGAAGTCAGGAATAAGTTATGTGTATTTAGTTCCAATGATACACTTGCATTCACAAGCCCAGATATCAGTCATACTTGGAATTCTCTCAGTAGAGAAATGAGAGAAAATGCCTTGTTATGATTAGTCATTGGAGAGAAATACACCAAATTTCGTCGTTTTACATTTGGATTGTGAAAGAGTGGAGACTTTGGGATTCTTCAGAGTTTGCCGGCACTCAACATCCTGAAATTGTGTAATGTAATGCAACAAAATTTCCTGTTTAATCTACCTCTCTTGGTGGTAAAATTAGTATGACTATGTTTGCTCTTAATACTACGCCAATGGAAGTTAGCAACAGGTAATACTGTAGTTCTTCTTAAAGCTTATTCACCTGATGGTTTTGAGAGTGTAGGTGACTTTCCTTCTATTTTTTTTTCATGTTTCTTGTCCACAAAACAAGATTAGCCCATGAAAATAGTATTATCATGGCTTAAAATAAGTTGCAGCTGGTTGAGAATGTTAACAAGATTGGCAATTGCTTTGCTAAAGTAAACATGGTTCCTGACATAATATGGTAATTACCAATGATTAGAGAAAACTAGACAGAAATTTGAAATTTAAATTAAATAGAAAAAGGAAAAAGGGAGAAGTTGAAAATTTATTTTTGAAGTCATTTTTTCTACACTTTCTCTTAAAAAAATAAAAGAGGGTAGAACGAAACCGTGAAAGCCCTCTAGGTTGACCTGAACCTAACTTTGTGCATTGCTACATTCGTGAGACTCTCAACATCACGTGGGATCCCAAAAGGGAAAAGGACACTCATCATCAACATTTGTCAATTAAAAGGAAAGGAATCGATGTTACTTTTGTTGGTTTCCTTTTAATTTGGTAGACAGCAAATTATCGAGTATCCTGATAAATTAAGAAATATTAAGATTTTATCTATTTTTGTGAAATTCCGTGTTCTTTAATTTAAAATGCAGACTCTAGACTTTATAGTCATACAATTAAAGATGAGAAAAACTGATTTTACACCTATTAACTCCACATATGAATTTGTGGGTGGTTTCCTAATACATAACACTTAATTCCTAAATAATAGATGGTTTCCTAAATGGATGACACATGATCCCTAAATAATAGATAACCGCTAGACAAAACCGAAAAACACATTTAATCGCTAACAAACACTTTCCCCAAGTTTTTCACTCGGCAATTATATACTGTATAACATAGCAGACTTTGTGTTTACTATTAAAATCATTTTGAGACACGAGATGAATTGAACATTTTATATTTACATATATACATAGCAAATTGTAACATATATTATACAGAGCAGGTACCAACGCGATTGACCTACTTTTTGAATTTAAAATAATAATAAATAGAATAAAAGTAAATGCATATAAATAAGAAGAAAAAGGAGGGAAGAGTGGGAGTGTGGAGTGAGTAAGAGAATGTCGAACCCTCAAGATCAGAAACCATGGAAGGCGGAATACGCGAAGTCGGGGCGATCGTCATGCAGGACGTGCAAGAACCCCATTGCCACCGAATCGCTGCGTCTCGGCAAGATGGTCAAATCCTTCAAGTTCGATGGCATCATGCCCGTAATTTCTTCTTCCTTTTTCTTCTCCTTCAATATACCTCACCTTCCGTCAATATTAATGTACCTGTTAGGAATGCTATTACATTTCATTTCACGCATTTCTTGTGTTTCTTGCATGCAATGATGAACCGTAGGGTTTTATTCTTTTAGCTTTCTCTACATGCCATGTACTCTATTATGATGTTGTGAACATTTCGACCTTATTGTACTTTCACGAGCTTTTTTCAGGAAAAAATTATATTGCTTGTATATGGTGTTTTAATCTGTATTTTATTTTCAAGCAGATGTGGAATCATGCTGCTTGCGTCTTGGAGAAAGCCAATCAGATAAAATTGTATGGAAATTTCTATTCTTCTCGCTAAATGTGTGTTTTTGTATGGTTTGACATTTGCAAGAGTATATTGTCGTGTGCTACTGTTTACCTGTAGAGTTGACGATGTTGAAAACTTAGAGTCGCTTCGTTGGGAAGATCAGCAGAACATCAGAAAATACATAGAGAGTGGCGGCAGCAGCAGCACTGCCACAAAATCAGGCTCAAAAGATGTCAAGGAAACTGAATGTGCTATTGAAGTTTCGCAGACTTCTCGTGCTACTTGTAGGGATTGCAGTCAAAAAATTATCAAAGGAGAGGTTGGGTTTTATTGCTTCCTTCTGTGGAGTGTGTATTAATTGGATTGGACCTGATAGATTTTGTGATTTGGAAGGGAGATCACGAGCAAAAGTATGTTAATAACCTAAGGATGGAAAATATTATTATTTTGGACTTTAATTTATTATGTTTATCATAAACTAACTTATGGAAAATAACATATAGTTTTTATTTTTACTTCCGACTTCTAGCATAATGTTTGAATTTGATTCCCAACATTATTCCATTGGCAGCTAAACTGTTTCCATTTAGTATTTCTTTTACTAGGTGGTGTGTTACTTTTCCATAATGTGTTGAACCTTGAAACAAAGTCTGGTGCATTGTTGACTATTTCGGAAGTGTATCGAGTCAAATGCAATATTTTGTCTCAAAAGACGAACAGTTTCTCTTAAAATTTTTCTTTGTAACACTCACTATTCCATAATGTGTTGAACCTTGGAACAAAGCCTGGTGCATGCTATTTGAATTTTTATGCTTGAGAATCTTGTTGTATGATCAAAATGATTTTGAGGTTGTTGGTTCATGACAATGTAACCATAGCCTTTATGGCCAAGGGGTCTCTAGTTTAGTCCTTGCTGTCACCATGCTTCCAATATAAAGTTGAACTTTCAGCATGAGGTTGGTTAACCTGTCCACAAAGAGTTGTATTGTGAAACATGAGTCCTTAATAACTAAGCTTTTGGGATAGCTTGTTCATGGCATGAAGAACAGCAACAGAGTTCTTAAATTTGGGAATAATTTGTATGTTGAAGTTTTGGTCGAATGAAGAAGAGCATAAAGGCTACCTGGCTCGTTTGCTGCATTTTGTGGGTGGGGACGTGGTGTCATAGACATGGAGTGCATATAGGCTCATTCACCCCTACTAAGCTCTTGTACTTTCAAGAAGTCCATTCCCCTTAAATTTTGTAGTGCCTATAGAAATAAAAGCCTTCTAGCCTCTTGTACACATTTTGTCTTACTAGTTAAATAGATGGGCCATGGTGGGAGGTGCTAATCAGGAATCTAAATCTGTCCTGAGTTCTGGCCACTGCTTTTGGGTTGAACTTGGAATATTGTATCTAGCCAATTTTCTTGCCTCTCCTTTTACTATGAAGTCCTTAAAAGGTTAAAAGGTCCAAAAGTTGTTCTGGGAGTGTTCAAATTAAACCACTAATGTCATAAATCATAATTTCATTTTTAGGATTGCATGAAATCTGCACAAGTCATAGTAGCAACACAAGCATGCATGCTTGCTAGACTTCACCTCATCCTTTTTAAGATCATTTTTATCCTGATGTATAATAGAATATAGAATTTTCCCTAATTATTTACAAACCGCAATCATGATGAATTTGTCTCTTTGCTAACTGTTTCTTATTTGATTTTCAGGTTCGTATATCTACTAAGCCTGATGGTTCAGGCGCAAGAGGTTTGGCTTGGCACCATGCCAAGTGTCTCATGGAATTATCGCCATCAATTCAAGTGGATAAGTTATCTGGATGGAATAGTCTTTCATCTTCTGATCAATCAGCTGTCAGTGACTTCGCTAACAAGGGTCATCCGATGAACAAGGGGGGTATGGTGATTGATATGTTTAATAAAGTCTGGTTTTTATTTTGAATCTCCTTATTTTCATTGTAGTTACTTGCTGACTGGATTCCATTCAGGTGTTAGTGGTACAAACATTGAGACTGAAAAGGGTGAAGAATCCACACAACTACACACTTCCAGAGGTGGTATAAAACGAGGGAAAGATGCCGACAGTGAGCGAAAATCAAAAGTTGCTAAGGTCAAGGGAGATGTGTCCGCCAGCAGTGCAGTGTCAGTGAAAAATTATAATGAAACCGGGGAAGCATGTGATCTGGAGAAGAAAATGGAAATCCAGAGCAAAGAAATCTGGGCTCTGAAGGATGATCTAAAAAAGAATGTGACAACACCAGAGTTGCGCGAAATGCTGGAAGCCAATGATCAAGATTCAACAGGATCAGAACTTGATTTACGTGACCGCTGGTAATTTAGTATCATGAATTTTTTTTACCCGTAATGTTTAAAGAACTGTTTACCTTGTTCAATATTTTATATCTCTTTCTTTTAAGTTATAATTGTCTATGATTTTACTGATAAAAGATTAGGTCTGTTTGTTAGGTGTCCCCTAATATGCGTGGTCGCTAGTATTGAGCTCTTATATAATTTGTGATGGATAAATCATAATTTATTCATCAAAAGGAAAAAAAAAACATAAATGAATGCAAGTCTAGCACATATATTATTGTTTGTTTTGGATGAGAGATAGATTTTCCAGATTCATTTTTTATTTTTATTTCTTATGCATTTTGAAAATATTATTCATCAAAATATGTTTAACTCCCCTAACTCTAATTATTACTATTTGTATAATTTTAGTGCTGATGGAATGATGTTTGGAGCACTTGGTCTTTGCCCAATATGTTCTGGATTTCTGCGTCACTCTGGAGGAATGTACCGTTGCAATGGATACATTTCCGAGTGGAGTAAATGTTCTTACTCTACCTGCGAATCAAAACGTGTTGAAGGGAAGTGGAAAATCCCAGAAGAAACAAAGAATCAATACCTTAAAAAGGTTTGTAAAGAAAAAGTTGTCATAAAAACAAAAATCAATAAATTATGACTAAAGTTTTTGCTTACTCTTTACAGTGGTTCAAATCTCAAAAAGGGAAGAAACCAGTTAGGATATTGCCTCTTCCATCACCAAGAAAGTCTGCTGAAAGTCAAATTACTGCTAGTCAGCATCAATCATCACACTCTGAAAATTTCCGAGATATCAAAGTTGCTATCTGTGGATTAGCTAATGACACTATTGTATCACTTCCTTCTATTTTCCCCTTAACATTTATTTTTTAGCATTTATAAATAAAGTCCACCACCTCCTTCCCCCTCCCTTTCCCCCATAAACATTCTCAGAAACAATGGTTTTCCAGTATTTAGCACTAATCTTTTATGAGGCGATTTTACAGAAGGAATGGAAAAGCAAAATTAGTGCCATGGGTGGAATGTTTCATGCAAAAGTAAAGAAAGGTATCTCCTTTAGAGACTAATTGTGAAAATTAAAAATTCCAGAATATTTTTCTGCCTCTTGCGTACAATTTTTGTGATCTTTTATGCAACTAGTCTACTTGCAGATACTAACTGCTTGGTGGTTGGTGGAGTGCTCAATGATGAAGCTGAGATGGGGAAGGCAAGGTACAGACAGTGCACTCAAATTCTCAATATCAACCATTTTTTATTTGACTAATTATAATATAACTGACTTGGAAGAGTTTTGATAATTAGGAGGATGAAAATACCAATAGTCAGAGAGGACTACTTGATTGACTGCATACAAAGAAAGAAGAGACTTCCATTTGATATGTACAAGGTTGAAATGATTGGTGAGGCTTCTAGCATGGTCACCATTAAAGTGAAGGGACAAAGTGCTGTTCATGAGGCTTCTGGCCTACAAGAGTCTGGCCACATACTTGTGGAAGGGAAAAGCATATATAACACAACTTTGAATATGTCTGATTTGTCTACTGGTATTAACAGGTGGGTTCAGTATGTTTTAGCTTTCTTGTTCAACTTCAGCATAAATATTGTTTAGTTGGCAAACCAGGAAAAAGCAGTTTGTTTTCTATGCATTGATGAATAAAATTGAACCTAACAGTATGCTTGTAGATTTTATGTTGCTACACAATATATGGTACAAAAACACCATCATGCTGTCTACTGTGTGTCATTTAGTTCTTCCTCAAAAGGTGACTGACATTCTCAGCTAGGACATTTATTGAGACTATAATTTTATTTTAAAACTGTCTGGAATCTGCTGATCACATTCTTATTCCTTAGATATCTTATTATGGTGGAAGTATAAGCCTAGTTTTATTTGACTTAGTACATTAACATTGTATAAACGAATTTTAACAATGTTTTCTGCAAAAATCTTTTTTGTGTGTCATTAATTGGCTTATATAGGCTCAGTCTGTAGCATTTTTGACACTTTCGGACAGGAAAAATTTGGAAGTGTGTTTGATGAAAAGCATTTTGATACTGATTCCTCCAGTGCTTTTGAAATGCCATGATTTCTTGTTAGAAACAACTTATAGGATGTTTGTCAAATTTTATTGTCACTATTTTACAATCTTGGACACCTAACTTTTGTCACCCACTGTTCCAACTTAGTTTCAATAGCAGCTTTTAACAGCTCCTCCATCACGGAAGCTTTTGAAAAGGCACAACATAGTATAGTTTAACATACTTTCATTTGTATAGAATACTATATAGTCTGTCTGGAAAATATGTATTATGCACAGTTGTTATCCGTTGGCCGATAAATTTGTGTTTTGCACACTATTTATGGTTCAAATACTTCAGCACTGGTTTTGTCCCGAAATAAGACTGCCTAGTATTATGTTCCAAAGCCAGCTTTGATGTTTTAGGATTAGCCTTGAAAATAATTTTTGTTTGACTTGGAGCCTTGTTTTTGGGTATATACTAAGACTCATTCTCTGCATTATTTCCTTTCTTATGATTCTTGTTTTGCTATTATTTCCTTTCCCAACTACACATCCCCCAATGCCTGTCTTCACAATCCCTATCCTAACTTTTTTTCTTCCGATGGGAAGTTACTACATTCTCCAGATAATCCAAGAAGATAAGGGGTCAGATTGCTCTGTGTTTCGTAAATGGGGTCGAGTAGGAAATGACAAGATTGGAGGAAGTAAACTGGTGAATGAAATGTCAAAATCTGATGCAATCTGTGAATTCAAACGATTATTCTTTGTGAAGACTGGAAACCCTTGGGAGGCATGGGAACAAAAGACTATTCAGAAGCAACCTGGAAGATTTTTCCCACTGGATATTGTACTTGTTTTATCTTTTAAATTACTTTTTTTTTATGTTATGTGATCATCTTTCTTTGGTCAGGTGGATATTCAACTCATTGTTGTTATGCTGGACTTGTAGGATTATGGTGTTAACAAACAGATGTCAAAAAAGAAAAGAAATGACAATGACAGCAAACTACCCGTGCCATTAATAGAATTGATTAAGATGCTCTTCAATGTAGAAACTTACAGGTTATAGTCAAATATATACCTCTTCCTTTTATTAGAATATGTATGATGCAATACTGAGTCTATAGTTTTGTAGATCTGCCATGATGGAGTTTGAGATTAATATGTCTGAAATGCCACTTGGGAAACTAAGCAAAAGCAATATCCAAAAGGGTATGTTGCACATTACTTTTTATGAGCTTGGTATTTCCCTATTTCCTTTGTTTGATTGCATCAAGCAATCCCGGTCTTTATCAAAATAATAACTGTTTGATTTTATGTTGGTTACTTTCTCTTCCTAGGGTTTGAAGCATTGACGGAGATACAGAATCTGTTAAAAACGACTAGTCCGGATCCATCAGTCAAGGAAAGCTTACTTATTAATGCCAGCAACCGGTTCTTCACCATGATCCCTTCTATTCATCCACATATTATTAGGGATGAGGATGATTTTAAGTCCAAGGTGGTACCTTTTTTCAGTTTGGGGTTTGATAATAAAACATGAAATTAGATTGATTTTTTTTTTTATCTTGTTAGTTATCTACTTGAAGTCAATGATTTTTTTTAAAAATTTTGGCCCTGTTTAAAACTCAAATGAAATCATTTATGTTTGAATTTTAAATACAGTAAAGGGAACTTTATACTAGACCATACTGATTTTTAAGTTTTGTTGTCCTGAAATTTGACCTTGAGTAATGTTAGACATTTGAAATTTTTAGTCTGTTCTTTGTTTCAATAATGTTCAAGGAATATCAAATATATGAATGATGTAAAAGTTATCTAATTCTATCAGGATTCTTCCATGACTTTTGCCCCTGGGGATTGGTACATTTGATTCCCCTTTATTCTAATTTGAATACTATATGGCCTTTCTTTTTGTTGTAGGTGAAAATGTTAGAAGCCCTTCAAGATATTGAAATAGCCTCTCGATTAGTTGGATTTGATGCCAACAACGAGGACTCAATTGACGATAGTTATAAGAAGCTTCACTGTGATATATCTCCACTTCCTCATGATAGTGAAGATTTTTGTTTAATTGAAAAGTTTCTCCATAATACACATGCCCCTACTCATACGGTATGATTATATTTGGTATACAAGTGGGTGTTTGGTGTATTAATGTCTCTTACTGAGAGCTCTTTCATTTCTCACAATGTACATGTTTCCACTATATTTGCAATCCATTTATGCAGGACTGGAGTCTTGAGCTGGAAGAAGTTTTTTCACTTGAAAGGGAAGGTGAATTTGATAAGTTTGCTCCTTACAGGGATAAACTTGGAAACAGAATGCTCCTATGGCATGGTAAGCTTTGGATATGTGATGCTAGTTACTTGTATGTTTTGTTGTGAAATATTCTCCTTTAAGGCTATGAAAGAGGGTAAACAGATTTCATAACATAATAAAAAATCTATGTAAGCTTCCAATCTCTAAATGTCTTGTCGAATTCTTCTCATATATCTGACTACTCTATAGAAATGCCAAGATTACAAAACCAGTGACCAAATGGGTTCCAACTTCCAAAGACTGAAACTTTTATGCTAAAATTGATTGGATCAATTTCAGTTCTGAACTATAATCACATGGATGCATATTTCTTTTTAATGTGCATACTTTCAGCTAGATATGAAAATATGTACAAATTTGAGATTGGTACCTCTAACAAAATTGTTCTTTATTATAGGTTCTAGGTTGACAAACTTTGTGGGCATTCTTAGCCAAGGACTCAGAATTGCACCTCCTGAAGCCCCCGCGACTGGCTATATGGTTCTATCTATTAATTCCTTAATAACTCTTGTTTATATTTTCTTGAATACCAATACCTAATTTAACTTTGCAATGCAGTACTAAAGTCTGAATATTTTGTATTGCAGTTTGGCAAAGGGGTGTACTTTGCTGACCTGGTCAGCAAAAGTGCCCAGTATTGCTTCACTGATAAGAAAAATCCTATTGGTCTAATGCTTTTGAGTGAAGTTGCACTCGGAAACATCTATGAGCTCAAGAAAGCTAAGGCCAGTCTGCTCTAATCCAATTTGTGAATTTAGCATTTTCTTCAAATAAAATAAAGTAATAATTTTAAAAACAAAATCAGGAAACTTATAAAAAATTACTGTTTCCTCCAAATAAGTTAATCCAAACAATCAAATGCGGTTGATTGTTTGTAAGTGCACACGCATTCAAAATGAGCCACAATGTTGCATTCTATACTGAATTACTGCCAAATTGACTCGCAATACCTTTTGGTTTCTTACTGATTGTCTGTCTTCTGTGAAACAGTATATGGATAAACCTCCCGAAGGAAAGCACTCTACTAAAGGACTGGGCAAGAAAATGCCTCAAGAATCGGAATGTGCAAAGTGGAGAGGCAATGTGACTGTTCCTTGTGGCAAACCAGTGCCATCAAATGTCAAGGCTTCTGAGCTCATGTACAATGAGTACATTGTTTATAATACTGCCCAAGTAAGTTTCTAGTCTGGTGTATTTTTGTCATAAAATGCCAACGAAGCAAGCAATACTTGCTTATATTGTGCAATAATTGAATGGGAAATTTCTACTATCACGTCATTATTGGTTTGCAGTTTCAATTTTTGTGCAGGTTAATTTGGATTTTTTTATATTCAAGTTTCTTGTAGATGATTTATAGCTATTTTTAATGGCTAACTTCAATTGAGATAGAAATAGTGTGCAAGAGGTAAATAAAGAAGAATGAATGAATACCCAGATCTAATGTGGAAAAGTCTTGATGAGGAATAACTACTGGCAGAGAAGAAACAAATCACTAATCAAAAATTGATATGATAGAGATACCAAGAGTGCGGTTGCTATAACATTATTATGTCAGTAGATATTACTTTAGCCCAAAAACATAAAGCTTTCCCCCCCTAAACAAAAGGGATCAGTGGTGTGGCCTTTGGTCTCAGGTCCATCAACTTGAGGCCTCCACTTCTACCAGACCCCAAAAAATATCAAAATTATTTCTTCAACAAATTGATCCCAATACGATCTTTTGGGGCAGACCCAAGAATTTGGTGTGATTAACACAACAGATTATGTCTAAAATTTATATTATTGGAAACTCCAGTTTCTGAGATAAACGAACAAGCTAAAGATTCTTATATCCTTGTGGTAGATAGATAGTACACAACTGTTAGCAAGTATGATACTTGGATTTGTAGCTGATTAACATGAGTATTAAGCTTTTTGTTTTTCCATTGCCAGTTGTTAAAACTTGGTTGGTGACCTACTTGCATAATACTCTGTATGAGTATTTTTTGGATTTTGCTTAGATAAAGCCTGATGTATTATTTCGTTTCATTTTTTGGTAAACGCATGCATATGACTGGATGTGTTCTTTTGTACAGGTTAAGATGCAGTTCTTGTTGAAGGTGAGGTTTCATCACAAGAGATGAGCACTGTGAGAAGTTTTGCTGTTTTGGGGTGTAGTATATACTATGCAGTTTTTTGACCTGACTTGTACGTAGTCTATCTGGCTTTCCCTAGAATTGTCTAAGGTCTCATTTTGAGTTGACTGGAGATCTTTCAACCTTTTTTGGGGCATGTAAGTGCAGGGATTATCTAGTTGAAACTCATCACTTCTAGCTGAATTATCCCATGCAATTTGTGATCCGGTTATCTGTATAGATTCGCTATTTTAATCTTAAACCTGTTTTCTCAACCTTTTTTAGTATGCATTGCATCAGGATAGGTGCTTTTATCTTATTTAAAACACAATATCTTACCCAGTCTGGTAATTAGTTGATGGGCGTTGGTCTGAGGTTACTTTTTGATTTCTTCAACCATATTCAGAAATTAGAACCGGGTGGGTGCCAGATAAAAAAACTATAGTTGCGGTAATAAAATAGTCAATAAATACAAGATTCCCGGTTTTGGCTGTGGGGATTTTTTTTTCGCAAGACATTACGTGGTCTGCATGTGTCATGTGAAGGTGTACTATTAATTAATGCACCAACAAAGTGTTGATTATGACATCATGTCATGGGTATAAATAAATTTTTTGCAGTGACTTGCTTATAGCTATCAATCGACTTCGCAATGCTCTATGGTGGTGATTGACTGTGAGTACTTAAAACTTAGGCGGCTCTTAGTAAGACCCATGCGTGACATTGACTCTTCTTCATACAAACAGCCATTTCTCATTGTTAAGTATGACGAAGTGCTGTATCCTTATATCTTTTGTGGTTGTGTTTGCTATCACGTATGATCCTCTGTATATATTGTGTTTACTGATTTTTGGCTAATTTTGCGTCACTGACTAGTTCCTCCCACAAAATACAGCTGGTTCGTAGTTCGATAATTTAACGTAAGCAGTGTTTTTTCATTGTTAGTTATTAGCTGAATTATCGTGTTTTGGCGTTTTGTGATGGCTTTTCATCTGAATCTAGTCTAAGTATTTGGACTTGCCAAATTCATAGTGCAATTTTGAAAATTGTAACTTAATGTATAATATTAGAGTCCAGTCTTTTGAGCGTGACTTAACCAGGAAAGTGATGCGAGTGATGATGTACAATGGTTGATCTTGTATAGTGATTGCTGAAGAATGCAGATTTGATTTAAGATTTTGATAACGACTTTGAGATATCTAATGTTAGATGAATCTCTCAGTATAATCGCTACCAAAGAACAGCTAATTACCCGTCTCTTCTCTACAAGTTTAAACACGGAGTAAATTGTAGACATAATCCACATCTTTTTTTTTTTCATAAATAAACTATTTTTTTAGTGTTTAATTTTTCTAAGCAATCATAAAAAGTCAGAGTCACGGACCACTGTTTTTCTATGCCATTTTTTCTATTATTGTTTACAAGACTAAATACTATATTATTCATATTTTCACTCCCTTACAAATCAATTAAGGATATTTTTCTATCCTTGTCTCTCTTAAATCAAATGTATTGGTAGGATGATACAAATAAAAATAGAAAAAAAATATACGCTTGTTTTGATAGGTGATAGGGAGAGAAAAAAGAACTATATGAAATGTGTTTGTGGATTAACTAAAATAATTTAACCGGAAAGTTTTTCTCTATTATTTATTTATAAATGTTTTTGGAAAAAAATTAATTATGAAACGAAATAAAAACTTAAGAGGTGTTTTCGTTATTTCTCATTATTTAGTGGATTTATTTTTTGTTCCTATATCTCCTTTCAAATAAATATGATTTTTTTATTTATTTCTATACTATTTTCCCCTTCTTTCTTTACACTCAAGCTCTATATAGAAGTCGTCAAACTTCATAATACATTAATCTTGGAATGAGGCCTTTTACAATATAAAAAATACATTCTAATAGTTCATTCCAAAATGAACAAGAAATGAAAAAAAAATAAAAATGTAGGGTGTAGGAAATTGGGTTCTACATGAAAATGGATAAAAAATTATGGAATGAATATTAATCTTACGGTCAACACTTGTTTGATCGAATTATTTGATCGAATTATTTGTATTTATTTTAGTCGAAATTTTCTACCCATACAAATTAATAGTTGAATGATTAAATTCATTCATAAAAAAAATTGAATGAAAATGTCCAGATGATCTTAATGAAATTTAAGTTTGGTTATTTAATCCATGTGGTAATGCCAAACTTAATGAAATTCAAGTTTTGTCTCTTAAAATGTTAATAATAAATGAATAAATTAAGTACTAAAAATAACAGATTTATTGACAATTTCACAATTTCAATTTCATACATTTTGTTATTTTTCTCACTCAAATTTCTCTATCCAAACATTAATTCAGACCCCTTCTTATCCTTTCTACAGCTGTATCCATTAATGTTTCTCACTGAAATTGAGTCTTTCTTCCCTCCCATTAAGAATATCTTCCCTTTAAATACTCATAAAAATTTTAGGTATGAAATATTATTTTAATAAGTTTAATATAGTCCCAGATAATTTAAGAGTATAGGTTAATTATAGTCTATATACATTTTTTTTTCTTTACTATTTGAGATATTTTTTAAAAACAAAAAACAAAAAACAAAATGATGATGGATATCTAAGTTTCTAAACAAACAATATTATATAGAGTTATTGAGTCTAACAAGTTTGTCTGAATAGATTTGAGGTCAGAATAAATACATATTATAGTTTAATTTTTTTGTTTTTTGTTTTTTTTTGAAAAATTCAAAATTTATTTACAGTATATGATAATGGAAAAATATGGTTTACACAACATGTTTAGCCTGTCAATTTAGTATATCATGTACAATTGGACAAGGTTGACCTGTCAAGCACTATTTAATTTTTAAAAAAATATGTAAATGTTATTAGATATTTAAGTTTAAGTTTTCATTATGTATTGGTTTAAGTTTTTGGTATATTTCGAAAATCAAAATTAATTTATTTTATTACTCAAGTTCTTTAATATTAAAAGAAATTTTCGAATCGAATTTAAATTAAATTAGTAATATATTTTAATTCGTTTAAATTTATCAATTTAAGTTATTTTATTTTATTAAATAAGAACTCAAACTTTCTTCTTTTTTTTTCTCATTCATTGGTCGATTCACTGATCCATTTCCAAATGAAATGTGTTATGTTGTTTTGATGTACAATTAACCATTGAGTCAACTTCTTCTCACCTGTTTTTGATAAACTTTAGATAAAACATATAAAAATAAAACAAATTGATATGTTTTACCACTTCTATATTATATCAAACTTATAAAAAAAAATGTCTTTAAAATTATATTTTTGTAATGAAAGAGAAAAAGAAAATAAAAGAACAAAATCAAGATATTATTAGGATGAAGATCAAAATATGAAACTGCGATACTATATATAGTTCTGGTCCCAGTTATCACAGTATTAGTTTTTTTGTTGTCGTAACCAGCACAGTATTTTTCAAATTGATTTCACACAATTTATCCACTCATTAGCAACACATGGTTAATAATATGATAATAAAATGCTGGTTAAGAAATAAATCATGCATCTAATTAAATGCTTTTTTGTTCTTTTACAATAGTCTTTTAAGGTTTTTCTACGAAAATTAAGAAAATAATTTATTTTTTCATATTCTGAATATATACTTAAATAAGTTATCTATTATACTTTTTAAATTCTTTTATTTTAATGTAGATTTATTTATCATTATATTTTTCTCTCTTATCATACCTAAGTTTTTCTCTCCATATTAATTAAATCAAAGGTATAATTAAAAATGATGTTATTTAAAAAATTTAAACAACAAATAAAAAAGAACTTTAAATCACTCATACATACTTAATAATTTTATTATTTTTATATAAAAATATCTACTTACAATACACTTAAATTCTAGATCCTTTCTCGTTATAATCAATCCCCATGTTATTGTCTCCTCTAAGAACTAAAGTGTTGGATATATGTAGAAAACACTTCAACATTGAAATCAGTAATTTGAGATGATAAGTGAAAATATTAAATGTTCTTAATCAACTCATTCTTATCTTGTGGGTGGACTTTTATTTGTTTATACAATTTTCTAATTAGGCGTGATCATGAAAAGTACTACTTAGCTTCATAATTAACTCTGGTTTACACTTAATCTTTGTTTTATCTAGTTAATTGTTCTTTCAGAGTAGCTTTCACTAGAAGCACTTTTGTGGTACCCTTGATCAAAATTAGTGTATAAGTATTCCTAAAACGAGGTGGTAAAAAATCTTAAGCTTTGATTTAAAACTAGTATTATGATAGGTTTGATTAGTGTTTGTGTTAATTAAAGAAGTAGAAGTAGTGGAATGAGGTGGTAAGAAGTAGGAAGTTGTCGGTAGAGTTAACCGGCAGGTGGCAGTGTACTAACTTGAGTTAGGAAGCGACAAACAGCAGCAGTTCCCAGGTGCGGCGTTCGGCGCAAAATTATAAAACAAAAACTAATCAACCAATTTATTTATTAAACTAAACCACAACCATACCAACCCCTCAACCCCATACAATTAACTAAAAGACATGCACTAAACAAAACAAATATAATATTATTAACAAAACAAATCAATTTCTTAATTAACATTTTGAGTTAGAGATAAAAATAATACACAATTGAGAAGATCTCTTATTTAAGAATACTATTTTAAAAATATCTTCTTTTTTTTTAATTTCTAACTATAATTTTCAATAAGTGCAATTAGAAAAGATCTCTTTAGTACATAGAAACAATAGTATTGTTCTTATAAAATAGTTCGTTTTACTTCTTATAAGTATGGTAATATTTAATGATGAAGCATTTACTAAATACATACTCCAAGTTACATTAATAAAATAGGTATAAAATAAAGAAAATAGTCCAAGTTACATATTAACTTGCTCTAACCCCAATAGAAAAACCAGTCATGTAATGCCCTCACCATTAAGAAATGTTCCCTCTGAACCCTACATATGAGGGTCACATGTCCCCATTCACATTTCTTATAAGACTCTTTATGCCTCCTTATTCCCACTGTCCCACTTCCCCTGACCCCTTCCCTCTCCCATACCACACTACTCACATTTTAGTTTGCACCATTTCCTAGTGTGTTCGTGTGCCTACAAATTTTATTCACTTCCCCCCCATTAGGGTCCTTTCTTTTCTCACATAAAATACACACCAAACCAACACCTCTTTCTCTCTGTTGCTTCTCACTATTATACGAATCCTATGGCTTCTGCAAGTGGAAATGGTAGCTCTAATGGCTCTGGCTCTCCTTGCGGGGCATGCAAGTTCCTCAGACGAAAGTGTGCAGCTGACTGCATCTTTGCACCTTACTTTTGCTCAGAACAAGGCCCTGCTAGATTTGCTGCCATACATAAAGTGTTTGGTGCCAGCAACGTTTCCAAGTTGCTTTTGCATATACCAGCTCATGATCGTTGTGAAGCCGTTGTCACAATTGCTTATGAGGCTCAGGCTCGTATCAGAGACCCCGTCTATGGCTGTGTCTCTCACATTTTTGCCTTACAACAACAGGTACCATTATATCTTCTCTCAAACCACATCAAAACTTTCATACTTTAAAGTTTATGTAACTCTTTTCTTCTGGAAAAAAAACATCTAGATCTTCTCAATTAATCATGTTCAGTTTTTGTGTTTATATCTCTTTGTAAACATCGGATAGGTAACACATTAACACCTACTTAACGTTAGACAATGCTTAAATACAGTTTTAGAGATGTTTTTGGTATTTTTGTCTAATCAAAATTAAAATTTAATTTCAATAATTTACATGTAAACATCTGTTACTTGTACTATTAAACTTCAAATTTAATGGAAAATAAGACGAATATTGAAAGTAATACCAAAAACACTTAAAAACTATGTTTAAGTTATATTCTTCAATGTCTTTTTTATCTAGAAGTAGACATAAAAAAAACCAACATTTGCACAGTCTCTCGTCAATCAAATTCTCTTTAACATGTTAATTTTCTTTCTCATCCCTCTCTTGTTTATTTAATTTATGTTGGAAATTTGAAAAAATGGGGTCATTCAACCAAACTAGCTACTCCTGTCGTTTTCTCTTGCTTGAAGTCTAGGTACCTAAGTTTGGCTTCTATAACGCCTCAAGGGCCAGTGCACCAAGAATAATATTTAGTACCATTGGCTTGTATATAAAATACACACCAGTCAATTTATTTAGAAACAAACAGTTCTCCAATCACGCTCGGCAAAATTCGGACTCTTTTTAATTTTCTTACTTTTTCCTCTTTTTTGTTGAAATGCAGGTTGCATGCTTGCAAGCACAGCTGATGCAGGTGAAGGCTCAGCTGACTCAGAACCTGATGGAGTCCAGGAACATGGAGAATAATCATCAGTGGCCAGGGAATCAAAGTGTTGCAGGACAACCAATGAACCATCCATTTTGTCCCACTTACATGAACCCTATATCTCCTCAAAGCTCTCTTGAGTCAATTGATCACAGCAGCATCAATGATGGAATGAGCATGCAAGATATACAAAGCAGAGAGGATTTCCAAATCCATGCTAAGGAAAGAGGATACAACAACAATGACTTAGGTGAGCTGCAAGAACTGGCACTCAGAATGATGAGGAACTGATTATGACTAGGTTTTGCAGCAAAGCTAGCCTTTTCATTTTCATAGAAGGATGTTCCTTGATGTTGAGGGGACATGGTCTTTTGCAAGTTTTGTATATATAATGAGAGTCTCATGAAGAAAACTGGCCATAACTGATAAGCCTAAAGTTTAAACTATGCATTAGGCTTTTTCTGTTTGTGGATTCAATCCAAAAGAAATTAATTTTTTACAGCCTAGCTAGCTGAGTCTGAGTCTCTCTCTCTCTCTCTCTCTCTCTCTATATATATATATATATATGTATGTATATGCTTATGCTGAAATTTGCAGGGTTAACATTGAGTCTAGAAAATAACTTGGTTTTGTTATGTGAACTACGGTGAAGCATAGACAGTCTTAAGCAAAAATGGCAAAAGGGAAGTCTATAAAATAGGGGTTGTCATAAATTATTATGCATTCTTTGCCTGTCAAACTTCAATAATGATGGTGCGTACCTTTGAATTATGAGTTGTCCTTCGTTTCTCCCTCTCCCTCCTTGCTTAATGGGGATCTTTTTTTCCAACAAAACCACACGCTTAATTGAACTTTCTAGATCACAATGCTTGACACGTTGAACTTTTTGTTTTATTTATGGTGGGAATCCCCATCTAGGTTAATTTCGATTTGTTAAAAGACAAACACATACTGGCCTCACCTGTCTACTTTAGTGAATAATCTCTTTCACGTTTCTGAGGTGTTTGGCGACAGAAAGTAACATGAAAAAATACTTTACACACAAAGCTCTTAGTTTACTGAAAAATAAATTATAAACACTCCTCTTTTATATTTCACAATTTGTTATTTTTCTTATTTATAGAGGTGGAAGCAACAAAGGGACCAAAAAGAGATCATACATGAGTCTTAATCATTGCATATTAATAACATAAAGCTTTTTCACCCCCTACTTTTTTCTATGTTGCATAAAAACCAGTGTGAGGAAGTGAAGCCAAAAGTGAGCAAGATGCCCCATCTTGTTCAACACGTTTAGATCCAAATGCAATGTTCCCTTGGGTGCATTGATGAGACATTTTTCTAAGATTTCTTTTTGCAAGGCAGGGGGCTATAGAGGGGACTTGGATGCTACCATTATTGTTAAAGGCAAGCACAACCCTAGGGTGAGTATATCCAATGGACCCTACTTGGCTAACAGGTAGTTTTACCTAACATTACTGTGATAATCTAATTGCAATAACAATATACCAATGATTTTGTATAGTACAAGTAGACAAAGTGTCTCCCCGATTGAATACATGGCTGCATATCCCTATTTTTATTTAACCAATTAACCTCATTTCTATAATAACATCAAATAAAGAGCCTGCAATATTTTTGAAGGCACTGCTTTGACTTGGTAAGAGCCATTAAGATGAATAAATATAGTGGGGGTGTTGACACTTTTACGTACGGTGATGATCAAATAATGAAAGAGTTGTAGTAATAAACCGACAGAAATAGAGAACCGTACTATATGACGAATCAACTTGGTCTTATAAAGTACTTTTCTTTCTTTTTGTTTTTTGATCCCATCAAAGTGATATTCTTGTGATTATAACTGAGCTCATAAATGTACTTTTAAATTGTTAATCGTGAAACTATTTTATGATTTCCTTGCATGCGACTCGATTATTATTGGTGAGTTCGTACTAATTTGATGGGTAAAATAAAAACCAAGCATGCAATGTGTGCCTTATAAACTATTTATAAATACAAGGAAAATATAATTTGGTCTCAGACTTGTGCACACACAATAATAGGTGATACCTTGAGTAGGGGAGACAGGAGTAGTAGACAGGGATCTTGTTCAACACTTTCATTATAGAATTCGAATATGGGGACCATACGCAGAAACTCGAAGTGAAGAACAAGTAACCCAGGAGCAAGAGAAATTAAAGAATGACCTAAAAATAAACACTCCTAATGAAAGTTAATTTCATGTGTGCGTTTGTCTAATTCAAGAGACTGAAATTTCAAATCATTGACGTGCCTTTGCAAACGAGTTTTATAGTAATTAATTTAAGTATTAATTTTCAATTGGAGTCACGTCAATTTACTTCCTTAAAATAAACGCTTCTATCAGGCATGTACGTAGAAAATTATGATATATATAGATCCTGGAAACGGAACTAGAAGTAGCAGAAGGATCTTCTAGGGTTATAGGCTTATAGGGCTGAAAGAAAATGAATGAACTGTGCAGGCCATGGAAAATGGTTGTTTAAGTATTAATGGACCACCTTTAGAACCTTGGATGAACACAAACTTACATATGGACAATAAAATAAACATCCTCAGTCTTGTCACAATTGATTTGATGAAAAAAATATGTTTATAACAGAATCAGTCCAATTAAACGGCCATTAATTTCACAATTTGTCTAAGCATATATTAATGGCAAAGCAGGGATAAGAACAATTTAAAAAAAAAATACTTTACGCCGGGCCATTATTTGCACCTGGAAAAGTAATTATTAATTTGGAAGACCCATTAGTTTAGTTGAAGCTGAGTGATTATGATTAGCTGAACATGAGAGCAAAAGTTAAATAAAGTAGAATGGAACCTGATGAGCTCAGAGAAGAGAAGATTTGTATTGGTCTTTACTTTATTTGATGAGTTGCTATGTAATAAAATAAAAAGAAATCAATTGCAGAAGATCAGAACAGAGTGAAGAGTGATGATAAATAAATATATATATATTTCTTGCCAAGTTGCCATACTTAACATATTATAGTTTATTATAAATGTAATTAAATATATTTTTATGAACTAGATTAATAAAATTAAATTTAGTGTTTTCTGAAACTACAAATATTTAAAACATGTACAGTGAATCGTGAATTATTCTGTAGTGTGTGTATGCATATTTTGATCCCCGGGATTGGCGAAAGGACTCGGTTTGTATTAATTTATGATATTAGGTCAAAAGTGGGACACACGTGCAACTTAAATGTTTGATTTAACATGGATGTCACTGACATGTATTAGATAGAGGACTTTGTCTTCACAACAACACAAGTAACTGTCTTTCTTGTTTCTTATGAGATTGCAAATTTTCAACACACAATAGTAAAAGAAACGAAAGTTTGGCAAGCCATTGCGTTTAAATACTATTTGTTTTGAACTGAATGAGAATGGCAGATCTTCAAGGATTCAAATAGGGTTTATTTTCAAGATTCAAATTCATTAAATCATGATTAGTAATTTGTATATATCATTGTTAATATTCTTTTCTTAGTCTTCATAACACGTGCTAATTGAAGTTATCAACTTAATGGAAATTAAACTAAAGAACTGATTTGTCATTTGAGATAAACCCAATGCAAAAGGTAAAGAAGGTAGAGCTTAATTATTCACAATTTGCAGAATGCATGATCTGCATTTGGAATATTTACAGTGGCTTTATCACACAGAGGGTCCCACTATTCTTGAAGCTACCAAGATCTTATCTATAGGAGATACCAAGCCTACCCAAAAAGAAGAATGCTTATTTTCACTTTTTATTTTTTGTTATTGATTTGACACGTTTGTTTATACCATCCATCCAAACGCTTTCTTTAGTGGACACAAAGAAATAGTATATAATATTTTCATAACTGAAAAATATTATAACATATTTTGTAAGAATGTATAATCTCAGACATAAATATTCAAAATACTAAGTTTCTGTAAATTATAAAATGTTGTATTATTATTTTTTATTATTAACCTATAAAAAATATCTCTCTATATTTAAATAACTAGAGAGACATCCAACTCTTTATTTTTCACCATAATATCTATCTATATATATA
>Ga0123341_1000327_pt1 | contig 26884 bp, 21 predicted proteins | sample Turbeapinknodule_FD_89959 | JGI IMG/M metagenome (GOLD analysis project Ga0123341, IMG submission 89959) | Root nodule microbial communities of legume samples collected from Mexico - Turtle bean Mexico pink nodule | ecosystem: Host-associated > Plants > Roots > Nodule | place: Mexico: Nepantla...
ACTTTATATTTAAATTATAATTGGATGATTTTTATTAAAATTTATTGTCATGTAAAAGAGATAAAAAGGACATAATTGTATTTTGTTAGATCCATGTTCCTTCATCTTTCTTTACAATTTGCTCAAGATGTGAACAATACTAACTCATGTACCACTCACTCCCATTTCTTATCAAATTAATATATCTAAACATAACTCTTATTTATGACTTTTAGCATAAATTTTACTTTTAGTAATGGCTAAGAGTAGTAATAAATTTTAAAAAATTATATTTTTTCAACTATAATTCTTGTATAGACCATCTAATCAATAGATTAGATTATATTATTGAGGTGATATTAACTTTTGAATTTTCAATGAAGTAAAAGGAATAAATCTATCAAAGTTGTTAACCAGGAGATCTATGGGTTAGAATACAATATAATATATGATTTCGTTGTAACTCAATGGCCCAAATTTTTGTTTTAGCTTAGTCTCATCCATTTCTAGTGATTCATAACCTTATAAAAAAAAGAGAATAACTAAGAGAAAATGATGAATGGATAGACAGAGGACTTCACATTTACTTTTCAATTTTTATATTTTAGTTAGTTCTTTTTTTTAGTTTGCAATTTTTTTTTATCACTCCTTTTTCTTTCTATTCTTTACACTTTATCTTCTTTTATGTTTTTGGTTAAGAATATTTACATTTAAAAGGTGATTGAATTCTTAAAATGAATAACATCGAATATGAAATTGTGTTAGACAATACTCTATTCGAGTTGTTTTCCAATCCTATTCTTGATTAAGAATTGTTTTCTTTGAACATGCACATCAATTGGTTCTATGTTTCATTCATTAGACAAGGAATTTAGATTTGGACTTCTTGCATTCAAGGTTGAACATAATCTGGTTTCCGTTTGATGTTTTATATTTTTGAAATGAAACTTTTTTTCTCTTTACTGCAATTCCTTTTAATTTTTGCGTTTAGATTTTAGTTTATGCATTTATTTCTCCCAACTTCAATTTATTTCAATCACAATTTCAATTTCAGTTATGCTTTATTTTTTATTCCAAGTTTTTATCGTTTTAGTTCATTAGTTGTCCTCCATTATTTTCTTGTTTTTAAGAATTTTATTGTCTCTTTTCAGTTTTTGTTGTTTAAATTTTCTGTTGTTTACAGTTTCTTCACTTTACATTTTTGTCATTTACCTTTTCATTAGACGCTCAAATTTTCATTGATAAGACTATTACACAGTCTAGTAAATGATTGTTGACTAGACGATCTGATAGTTGCACTTATTTTTATATTTCACAAATTCATCTTTGTTTTAGTTTTTTTCTTTTAATTCATTTTTTACATTAATGTATTACTTGAATAGTATAGTTTTATTTTAACCGTCTAATGCATACTTTGTTTATGTTTCATCACTGTAATATTAATTTTTGTCCATTTAATTATAGTTTTTAATTTATGTTTCTAGTTTTCATTTAATTCTTTTGCATAATTGATGACTATTTTACAGCAAATGTGCCGTGTTGTCAGAAATAATAGTTTGTCCCTAAGGACGGATATTGAACCCACAAGAAACAGTTGAATTATCAAGTATAAAATTAACTAAATAAAAAACAAAATAATAAAGTTTGTTGAGAGTTTGTTATGATTGCAATAATTAAAAAGAAATTAATTCAAAGAGTTTGTTGGTTCAATTGGGATTGTGGTTCATTCTTTTTACTCTTTTGTATTTTGAATAGTATGGTAATATTCTATCCTTTGATTGATGTTGATGTTCATATAAAAGTCATTTATATTGATTTTTTGCATATAAAATTATTAAGAGAGTCTCCTAAATATCGATTCTACGCATATTTATAAAAGCTCCTTAGCATGATTAGATGTTGATAGCAATTAAAATTTCAAATATATTCCTAACATTCAAATATGTTAAGCATTATCATTTGGATCAGAAACTTGGAAGTACTTTCCAGTCAAATCTAAGAATCTTGATCATGGAAAACAAACATTACAAATAAAATGACAATACCAATCATCAATCAAGAACATAATATTATATTTAAATATCACCTCAATACATAAGAATTTGAACAGATTATTCTCAATTCCAAAGGGTAGAATTAGTCACTCATGTTGGCCATTACAAGCATGGAAAACAAGAAAAAAAGATTCAGAATGTTTCTTCTTGACGGCTGCCTACTCTAAGGTTTCTATCACCTCTTATTCTCCCAATTGATATCTAGGATTGTGTCTCACGCCTCATATTTAACCTAGTTGGACTTGGGTTAAGTGACTTCTCGCCTAGACGTGGGTGGACGAGTTAGAAGAAAACAGGCCTAACATCTCTAGAGTGATTTCATCTGGGCGAGATTGGGCTTGCATGGGTGAGATCCTCTTGGAAGTTATGGCTTGGGCGATTGCTGGAGCGTTCCAGCTTTCTCGTTTTATCTTTGCTTATTCTCCTTTTGCCTTTTATCCCTAGAATCCTGAAATTAACACAAATTTGAAAATAAATTGTTATTTTTCAAATTATAATCACGAAGTATGTAAAAAGGTTTAAATTCATAAATTAGTGGGTTATATTATAGTTATTTTATTTATTAATATCCATAAGTGTTAGTATTTTAATATGAAATATGGCACTTATCAATAATTTCATTTTATTTTTAGTTTCTATAGTTCAATTGTTGGTAGACGATCTAGTAGTTGAATATCATTAGATGGTATACTTCGCAACTCTGTTTTTTTGTTTGTTTTCATTTATGTTGTTATATGTTTTCAATTATAAACTTCATTCAAACTCCCAATTTTAATTTGTGAAAGAGAGAATACCAAACGATGGATTCAATTAACATGTGTCCTCAAATTTGACCTAAGTTAGCCTCTATATATTTAAATGGGGAACTTAGTTTTTGTTTGATAAACTTGATGCCAAAAAAAAACTTTATCAAGATATAGATGATGTTGATATGGAGTACTCTTTATATTATAATACATTGTATAATGAATATAGGGCACATGATTGTATTGATGCATTTATAACAAAAGAGATAAAGTTCACGGTCACATTAGTATTTACATAATGTGTATTTATAAAGCATATTTGGTGAATTAAATAAAAACAATCATACTTTTGTAGGTATTTGTTGCTCAGGGTGACCTATTGAAGTGGGCAAGAAATGTTGCCTATAAATTTGGCTTTATTATTGTTATATTAAGGTCGAATACATAGAATGGACAACGATGAAGGAAGAAGTGCATATTATTAGATTTGAGAGATGAGCTAAATACAAATGATACAAAATGGACTTAGAAGTTATAGTGGAAGTAGGAAATGTTAGTGACCTTTTAGGTTATGAGAGAAACCGGTAAAAGTTGGTGAATGATGGATTGTAAAATACGTTAGTAGTCCATGCTTGTTGATATAACAAGGAGTTTAGTGAAGCCTAGAAATATTTTGCTAACAATAAATGAGCATAATAAAAAAAATGTAATTACTATAAAAACAAGTTTATAATACAAGGCATGTGTATCATAGATCAGTCTGAGCTTATAAAACTGAAATGTAACAATTGATAATGTTAGTTGAGTGAGACATGAATATTCATTGGTGTTGGTTTAATGAGGGTACGAATATGATGACAAATATCTTTTACCATTATGTTGATGATGAATAGTACTTATAAAACTACTAAATCCTTTTACCATTATGTTGATGATGGATAGTACTTATAAAACTAACAAACAAAGGATGTCCTTACTTGAGGTTGTTGGTGTTAACTCAACATTGTTGACCTTCTTTGCTAAATTTGTTTTACTGACATTTGAACGTGAAAATAACTTTATGTGAGCCTTTCTCAAGGGTTGTTTTTTAGAGTTGACTCATAGTTAATGATAAAGATCTTGCTCTCATCAATGCAATAAATGGTGTGTTTCTCGAAGCTTGTAATTTTCTATGTCGTTTTCACATTGATAAAAATATGAAAGCAAAGTGTAAAATATTAGTGAATCCATGAGAGGTATGGGATCAAGTAATGGAAGCTTGAGGATCTAATGGTGACTATGATGATGCAGAAGGATTTTGACATCGTGTTCAGGAATTTGAAGTTGTTTGTTCTCCATGGTCTATATTCATTGAATATGTCGATGGTATTTGATTAATTTCTCGCAAAGAAAAATTTATTAAGGCATTAGTAAACCTGTCAAGGTTGGGTACTTAAGATAATATGTGGTACTCATAATCATGATTTGTATAATACATTAGTTGGTCATCCATATGCAGGAAGATTAAAACGAATGAACATTCAATGCTTGTTGATATGACTAAAAGCATGGTTAAGCCGGGTACATTCTACGTACTTTGAAGGAGAATAATGAAGATAATATGACAACAATAAAACAAGTATACAATGTAAAATATACATAATATAAAATATAAAAAATATTTTTACCGAAGTGGGTTGGAAAACTAAAAAAAAAAACACCCAATATTACGTAATCCAGAACTCAAATCATAAACTATACCGGATTACGTAATCCAAAAATCATTGAACCCAAAACTATACCGGATTACGTAATCCAGAACTCATTGCATCCTACACTATACCGGATTACGTAATCTGGAACTGCTGGAAAACCAAAAACTCTACCAGATTATATAATCTGGAACTTCTGAAAAATTCATAACCTACCGGATTACGTAATCCATAATATAATTCAAAACGTACCGGATTACGTAATCCAGTTCCTATTGTCCGAATAACATACATGCTTTTCAAATGCTTCCCATATTCAAATACTTCCCAGATTACATTTCAAAATTAAAATCAGTAAAATTACTAACATATGCATGAAAAGGACACTCGTGAATGATGGAGAAAGAGAAGTTTAACAAAGATGGAATGGAAGTGTGAAGAAAAACGTAAAGAATGAGATTTTGAGGGAAGGAGAAAAGTGAAGGAGGTGGGAGGTGGTGGGAGCGGCGCTTAAGAGTAAAATGAAAGAAGGTGAGAATGAAAAAGTGAGATTAAAGTAGCTTAAACTAATATTTTAATATTTTAAACTAATATTTTAAACTAATATTTTAATATTTTTACTGAAGGGTATAATAGTAAATGTGTTTTTAGTATAGTATATTTAGTATAGTATAGGATGCTGAAAGAAGCCATGGAGGTGAAGGAAGAAGCTGTCCTATACAATTCAACCACAAACCAAAAAATATTTTGATATAATCTGTCCTCCACAATCTTCTCAGCATACTTGACCAACTGTGACAACAATAGATAGCTTGAGGAAATCTTCCCACAGGAGAGAGGGAGAAATAGCAAGAAAAAATCTAGTTTTAAAGAATACCATAGAACACTAACAAAACATGCCTAATTTTTGTTTTGTCTTCAAATTTGTTAAAGAAGCATCTACACTTAGTGAGACTTGAAACTACTTAGAAGCATCTACTTAATGTTTCACCGAAAACAATTGAGTACATATTGAATTTGCTGAGAACTGAGACGTTTAGTTGATAGGTTTCTATAAAAGTTTTTTCGCGTAAATGAGTCTTTGAAAATATTCTCATTTTATATCTAAGTCATTTCATTAATAAAAGTTCATACAATAGTTAAAATATCATGTTGATATGTTTTTTCCTTCTAGGTGACTCCTACGTTCGAGACATAGTAAAAATGAAATTTACTTACGTATAAATGTGACTTTAAATAATTTATCATCTTATATATACTTTTAAAACTTTCCAGATCTTGTAAAAAAAATACTAATGTAACTCAAAGTTTGCTCCAATGATAAAATGCGAGGTCATTGTCATGCCTAAAATGAAAATAGGGAGGAAATTTCCTTTTTACTACACCATGACTTTTAGAGTTAGGTCCTTTCTTATGCTTTCTCAATCTTCTGTCGTGGTGTTCAATATGTGGTGAAGATATATTGTAGATATGCATTACACCTCTAGATTTGTTGACAAAAAACATAACATACTACTCTTCTTTGAAGTTCTTGATGTGTTGGTTTAACTTGTTTTCATTAAAATTTAAATGAAAAATGTTTACTAAATTTGTCTTCAGAAGTCGGTTATTGTATTTTCTTGTTTAGGGTAATGTTTACTAAATGTTCCTGAAGTTGTTTGATTTTATAGAAATGTTCTCATCCACTAATGTATTAGATGACCATGAAGATCTTGGTTGTATTGGCCACGACCATAAATCATTATTTCTACCACCAGAATTTTGAAGGGATAAAAAACAATAAATCAAGCAGGATTCTTATTTGTAATCTTAAAAATTTATTGAATATAAATGAGGTTTTTATTGATATACAAGCAGTTGACTACCTAAGGGGAAAAGGAAGCTTCATCCAGAGTGATGCCAAGAGGAGCTAAGAAAAAATGAATTTAGAAGGTTCTCCATCCCCTTTTCAAGTTAAACCCCATTTCCCACATTGATTTGTTTATATTTTAGTACCTTCTTTTAATTAGACACCAAATGGATTTAAGATATATTATTTTGTTCGAAGATTTGAAGAGTAAGAGAAGTAAGGCCTTTAGATTAACTTTGAAAACATTTCAAAAATAATAGAAAAACTTGAATGCAAAACAATAAACTATTCAATTACTCATTTACTTGTATTTAAATCTCATCCTACTCAATCTCACACTCAATAGACGTGTAGAAATAAGAAATATGACATCTGATAAGATTCTCCTTAACAAAAGACACATGCAAAACAAAACAAAAATCAAGAATAGAGTTGTGCGTATTAACTTACTCTTTTATTATTGAAAAAGTACAAATTTGAGGTCACATTGATTAGAAGAATTGAAAATAGTATGCTAAGAAACAGCGGGAACGATTAATGAACAAATTCTAGGACATTGAACGTAATGTCCTATAATTCATTTTGCATATTTAAATTGAAATACCAGTGTCAAAATTTCCTGAAACAAGCTAATGCGATAACACCAAGCAAAGCTCAGCATCAGTAAGGAATGATCTGTAAAATTGCATTAAATTGACGCATCTACATAACTCCTGTTAGAAAAACAAAGCTCCACCACTACAATATACAACGAGCATGAGGTGAAATAATTGCAAGACGGCAACTAATCCTCCGATGCTCTGCAACGTCAATGTTCCGTAGTTTGAAGGATTATACATGTTTCATCTGTACCGTATTGAAAATTATATGACGACACGCTGTGTGCCACTGCATCAATGAAATCTGACAATAGTAATGAATTATTTTCTCTTTACCATCATTAAAGAGGTTCAAGGGAACCACTTTTCAATCTTTCCATCCGCGCTTGAAGGCCAGACAGTGCTTTCTCGTCCATAGGAAGTACACCACCTTGTAAAGTATTCTCCGTACCAACATGCTCTGATGTACGAGGAATCTGACTAGGAGGAAGTCCATGATTCAAGTTGTCATTTGCACTTGCTAAGTGCCTACCAACAGATTCTGTACTCCCAGCTGCAGCTGCTAATTGCATACTCTTCATCCTCTCTCTTATTGCATCTAACGTACCACTGGTTACTGCAGTTCATATGTAACTTCTCCTAGTCAAAATTATTTCTTCAATGTAAAATTAGGGTACAAAACAACTAAAATTATGTTCACATACCTCCTGTCATAAATCTATCATTTCTTTGGTCACCTAATGTATAGTCAGAATTTAAAGCTCTAGACGTAATGGCATTCACAGGCCTATTTTCCTCACTGTATGATGGCGGTAAATTAAAATTTGTTGGGTCAGGTTTCACATTTAATTTAGCATCACCCAGTGGATTTGCATTCACAGGTGAGAGAGGTGCAAAATCAGGGGAAGATATGTTTAAAGATGCCGGTGGAGGAGTAGGCATAGGTAAACTCGAGGGAGTTCTTCCAGCTGCAGCATTCTTCTCCATCTGCCAAAATGTTAAAATCAATTGCCAATCGTCAAATACTCCGAATTGCTCATAGAAATACAAAATGCAAGCATTAACATGTGGTAATACAAGTAAATAATCTCAACCTGAGCAAGACCATCTCTAATATAGGTTCGAAATGCCTCACTAGCATTTTGAAGCTGAGCAAATATGTCAACCTAAGATAAAGCACAAAAACCTTAATCAAATAAGCAAAAATCGTATAGGATGAACATTTACTAAAAAACATCACATTACATATCTGAAAATTATCATCATCAATCCACTTTGAAATTAGCAGAGCATGAAATTGAGTTTGAAGGGAAAGTGGAAGAAAGGAAAATTTCAAAACTGTTTCTGTACGTTAATTTTTCTCTTCCTTATCCATCCATCCACTTTCACTATAACTAAACAAGAACAAAGATCCATATTTCTGTTATCTTTCCTCCCAATCAAAATACCCTTAATTCTTACCTTAGGGTATAATTGGGTAATCCGATACAGCTCATATAGCCCAATTGTGCAAGTTTGCTTCTCCCCAATCTTCTTAAATATAGCAGCCAACTCTTGCTGCAATATAATTTTGAAGACAAATATAGTCAAGGGTGAAATATGGCTTTTAAGTTAAGTTGCAGCAAAATATGATATTAGAACATGATAACACAACGAAAAACAATAAATTAGAAACATTGAAAAATATTTGTTAGGATTGCGAATTAAATTATAGGGATAATAACAAGAAGTTGAGTATCTTCTGTGCTGCCTCACTAATTATGGCAAGTGGGAGTCAAATAGAATTAATGGCACTGTCAATCCCCTGCGAGGCAAGCAGACAGATTCACAGGTCATTCTCACCTTATGACCCATTTTTATAAAAACACCTCATATTTCTGTTCTCCTTGAAGCACAATTACATCTCTTGCTCCATGTCCTACTTATTAATGTATTGTATTATAATGTATTAGGCTCTTATGACATTAATAACTACGATTTTTCAATTTAAGTTCGTTTAATGTAGTGAAATACAGGTTATTTTCTTTTTTTATGCACATGTATACGTATGTACAAATATAGTTTCGCATTCTGGGGGTAGGATCTTCCATCCAAATAAAATTTCTAGGTAGAATTAAGTTTAACAACAATGATACTGTTATAGTACCCAAGATACTGAGAAATAAAGCATAATTATACCTTTAACTGGGCATCAGCAGAATGGGTTCCTGAGGCTGAATTATTGGTTGCTGAATCTCCCCAATGATTTTGTCCCCCAGGTCCAGATGCAGTCAACATTCTAGCGGCAGCCAAAGTCTAAAATTCAAAAGTAGGAAAAATAGAGTATAAATAAGACTACTTCAACAATAAATCACATTAATTTGTTTTAATTTATACCTCAAGATTAAGTTCAATGTAGGCAAGGATGATAGGTTGAGGTTTTGCATCAATAGGAACCATTGAAAGATGACCCTTTATCGCTGCACCACGAAGCTTGACAAGTTCATGCAGAACAGTTTTTACCATTCGTAAGGGTTTGTCATCAGCACCAGCCCTGTACATATTAAACATTAGAAAATAGAAGTGATTCAAGTATTATTTTATAAGTAAAGAAATAGCAGCTCTATCAATCACTCAGTACCTTCTTCTAATTTCCTCCATTCCCAAGTCTTGCAGGTACAAATGGATGCTTTGAAGTATGCGATCTAGGTCAACATCATATATAGTACTCTGAAGAACCTGCAGCACAAACAAAATACATGTTAATGCTAAACAAAAAACTTCAATTAATAACTATTCAAGCCAAATTATATAAGTCTACAGTGCTTAATTAAATATCAATAGAACCATATATAATTCCAATAGATTGGTTAATGGATTTGTTAATAATTGAATAACCAATAGAAATTAACTATTAAATAATCATCAAAAAACTAAAACTGTTAATTCATCCATCCAATAAATATTATAACAATTATGTGGATGGGTAGATGAATCATGAACTAGATATTTCTTTGCCACCAAAATTGGCATGGTGAATGTACAAATTTCTTCATTGAAAAGTTATCATTTTACAAAGCATAGTAGCCAATCTTAGATATGCTATTACCACGGCTTGCGTAGTAGACTCTATTAGATATATAAGTGAAAGTTTAAAGTCAAAAGTACTATAAATTCAAGACATTCATCATTGATTCATGCTACCTGTGGAAGTTTAAATAAAAAGGAAATATAATAACCTTTTAGAACCCAGAGCAAATAACAAATTGCTCGATACAGCAACCTTTGCTTATGGGCTGTATTACATTAGTCCAATTAACTTTAGAAAACCAAAATAGTTTGTTTTATGTTTATACTTATATCCTTTATCACTTTACCGATGGCTGCACAAGTTACCTTTGTAAGCTTGATAAGGCATTTCACAACTAGATCAGAAAACTTTTGATTTCTGGAAGAAAGAGACTCGTTTGATGCTGGTGAAGGCCACCTGGATGGATCTAATGGCCGTAAAAGATTGATTAAGACAACAAAGGAAGAAGTACGATCTGCATTATCCTGTATTTACACAATAACTAGTTACTAAATAACCTGCACTATAATACATAAGCATAATGCCTCACATTGCAGTTCAACAGATGGGGGGGAGATAAAGTTCCTAACCAGAATCTTGAGCATCAATACATTCAATGCTTTCAACAACTGGCTTCCATCTTCCATATGAGGAACCCTGTCATCCAAGAGCCACAGAAGCAGCTCAGTAATGAGACTGTTAAGAGTGCTCTCATTTACAGCATGTGCTAATCTTTTATTCTGAAAAGTCTGCAATTCCCAACACAAATTAGCAATCACAAATAGCTATTAAAAGACATCATATGATACAAATTCCAACACCACCAAAAAAAATTACCTGCATGAGAGTATTAAGCACATATTTACAAGATCGTGACGAAGCCCCAGTCAAATTGAAGTCAAAGGTTCTTGCAACCTATTTAAAATGATTGGACAATAATTAAAACATGAAAAACATTCCCAAAATGAGAGAAGTATATTAAGAAAGTTATCTCACCTTATTTGCAAGGCATGAAACTAACCTATCTGCATCTTTCACCAGTTCATCCATAACAATGCCTTCTGGGTCATTAGAGACCTGACCTAACTCATAACAAATAACTTTCATTCCATCAACAGACTGCACCAAGAAAATCAGAGTTCAACATCCAATTTCAAAACATCACAAAGTGAATTGGAGATCTCAAAAGATTATATCAGCAAATTATTCAGTTTAATTCACCTGTTCAGGAGAACCAAAAGAAATTATTTCAAGTGCTTCATTCCAATCTGGGGGTCCATTAGCAACAGCAGAAGAACGGGAAGTCAACTGTCTCTCAATGTTACTATCAGGTTGACCATAATTTTTCCTAACATCAACATGAGCGATAATGAATAATAAAATGGGATAATTTGGGACAGGATAAATTTCCCTTCAATCAGGAGCAGAAAATGAATGAATATCAGTAAAACTTTTACCATACCTCAATATAGGACCAGCAAGAGATCTAGACATCTCTCCACTTTGCTCTGCAACATCAGACCTGGTAATGGAAGCAATAACAGAAAATTTTCACGATTAAAAATCTATATTTAACTTTTTATGTTTAATAATCTGCACACAAAAAAACTCTTCAGTCCAGGTCATCAGGAAATACGTTAACCAATCCCACACTTGCGAATGAAAATGAGAAAGGATGCTTAAGACATAATTATCTCTCAGCTTATTAAGGGAAGATATAAAAAGACTACACCTAGGGCTTTAGGTGAAAAGAAGTACAACAAAAAACAGCCTTTTAGCTTTCCCAGAACTTGGTTAGAAGATAAGTTAATCCAGTTTAAGACCCATATACACCCTTCATGTTCCTCCGCCTCATTAAAAAAGAGTTCATAATCCTGAAATAATCACATTGAGAAATCACAAATAAATTATACTTCCTTATGACTCCTATAAATTCTCTAAAGGAAAGCCTGGAACCAACCAAACCATCCAAGTATTCCCAAAATTTCTTTCAAAAGCACTTCTAATCCTTCTTGTGGTGCATAAGAACTATGGATATTGATAGCCTCTTGCGAAAAAATCAATTTATGAGAGAAAATGCTATCTGGATGTACAGTGCTACCTTTGCCAAATCGGTAGATTGGTTGGCAGTTGACAAGCTCTAAGGTCACCAAAAGCATTATATATCATAATAAGCTAGGATAATAGGACACAATTCAAGATTGTCAAACTTGAATTTACATAAACTTGTGAACCTTCCATAAACTCAACGCATAACTCTTAGGTAGTGGAAAAAATATTAAGAACCCTATTATTAATGACATATAGGCTTACCCAAACATTATTAACAAAATAATTCAACATTTCAAATTTGTCATAAATCAAAAAGAAAATCAGAATAATAAAGTGCAATAAATTAGTACTAAATAAGCTCAAACTACAAGTATGAACAAAATATATAAAGATTCATAAAAACGTGTTAATAAAATGAAAACATTTTATAAAGGAGTTAACTTCTTCAAATCAAGTCAAGGTATAAAACAGTCATTTTGAGATCAATGGGAGCAAAATTTTAAAAATAAGTTCAAACACATTGAGTTGAGAGTTTGTGCAAGTTAAATTGTTTTGTTTAACTAGAACTGTAAAATCATAAAAGAGTTAACTCGAACAATCATGATATGTGAAAGTCATTGTGTAGTTAGTTACTAAGTTCATTTCTACTTTCTCGAAAGGAACTATATCATGCATATCCATCATAATATTTTCAATATAGACAAGATATACTTTCAATGTTTTTACCTAAACAATTCATCCAAATCCTAAAATTTAAACAGCCGTAATCATAATGCACCTTCCCCCAAAAATATTTATGCTACACCAAATAGGATTCCAGCCTCGTTTAGTAGATAAAATTATCAAACATATTAAGAGTAAGCAAATGTAAAAAATAAAAAATTAAGTGATGCTTATATTTTCATTTTTAAATGATGATTGTGATCAAGAAGAGATCATAGAACAAATTATAAGGAAATAATAAACTGACGGAACAGCATAAAATAAAGAACGGATTGGAAAGATTGGACACACCCATTTTCCCTGACTGAGCGTCGTAAAATGGCCCTTGCTTCACCAGGCTTCCCTTCCTTCTTCTTTTCCATCTCCCGTACCTAATAAAGTACAAAACCAACATCATCAAGAGCTCAGTACATCAAATGGAGACAAATCAGTAAAGTATGTACTGACCTTCCACTTGAATCTATCATCTAACATGCTTTTTTGAGCCTCTGTTAGCTTCCCAACAAAATCCCAGATGTCATTACCTGCATAGCAAGATTAAAAAAGAAAAATAACTCAGCAGGTTTATGAAGAAAAGAAATAAAAATTCAGCATCTATGTTCGGAAAGTGAAAAAGTAAGTGGATCACTTTATCCATGGAGAAGGACATGCCACTCATGCAATTTTCACACTAGTGCAAAAACTCATCCCAATCCCTATATATCACCAGGCAGAAGGCACAACTCTTTCCCAAGCACGTTGAAACACCTTGAAAATTTGAAACATAGTTCTAAAGGGTGTGGCATACCTAGAATCTTATAACCAGTAGCAAGTGTATTTAATGCAGCTTTCCTAGTTTCACCATCCCGTTCTGCTGTCAAACTAGCAACAGCTTGCAATGATTTTAGCTGCCCAGTAATCTGTCCACATAATGTCAGTAGTATTCGAGGAAAACAATGAGAGAAGAAAATAATTAAAAAAAAATAGAAACAATACCTCAGCACCATGATTATCAATAATAAATCCAACCAGATCAGCACATTCAATTCGAGTTCGGTTATTCTTGGAGCGCAAACCCTCTAATATATAGGGGAAACATTTAGATGCTGAATATATGGCAACAAATTGTTTGGTCAGCTCGCGCATTTTTTCTCGTACTTTCTCAATGTTATGCCCTAACTGCAACAATAAAATAAGAAATTAACTTCTACTTCACCATCTGTAACACCAAAGTAAGCAGACTCCTATAACCCAGTACCTTGCGTTATAACCAAAAATTAGCTGAAATAAACTAAACCATTAGAAAGATTCACTGGAATAATAACATTCTACAAATATAGTTGCTAATATTAACCTTCTCTACTAGGCATGGAAGAAACACTGCCACTTCAGATTCTGTGAGAGTGTAACCCTCATCCTTCAAGGTGTCAAGGAGTTCTGGAAGAAATTCCAGCACCTGAGCAATTAAATTGAATAAAGTTACAACTGACACCGTACATCTCCAAAATAAAGGAAGGAAATGAAATCACAATAAATAAACAAAAATAAACAAAACCTTCAATAGACATGTTGTGTTTGATTTGCAAAACTGTAACACAAACCACCTCAGAAGAATGTCTAAAACTTCTATTACTTCCTTAGCAATGGACGGAAGTGCCTGAAAAGTGCAATTGCAGTTTGTAGAAGTTCCGGTACATAAAACACTTCAAAAGCACGGTAGTTATTGAGAATGTTAAAAGAACAATACCTTCTGCAGCATTAGAATTCCATCAACTTGCTTCTTAAAATCTGCACTTAAGAGTCTCCTGTGTAAATCCTCTCGGAAATACTTCATCATATCATTCTGCAAATTACAATCACATTTAATATAATTCAACAGTTATAGAAAGTTGGGAGTTATGTATGCTTAGTCCTCAACAAACAGTCCCACCTCAAGATCTTGAATTTGCTCAGGACGTGGGTCCTCAAACTTACACCTTCGAACCACCATTCTCTCCCTATCTTCCTGCATGTAAGACAATCATCAAGATTACAGTCCAACCACGCATACTTTTAATATCTCAAGTAAAACTTGGTAAAACAACAATACCTTATTTGAATCCTTGATATTTAACAAAGCTTGAGACTGTACCACTATATCTTGAACAGATATTGGTTCAGATTTAGTGCCTTTTGTTGCCACAGCTCTCTGTTGAGATGATGAAACAAATGGTTAGAAAAAATTCCAAACAAATTTAAAAGTAATTAACAAAAAAAAAACTTACGGAAGATGCAGCTCTGTTTCCATGTTTTGAAACACCATTGGCAGTTGATTTTCCCACCTTCATTTTTGCTGGTGCACCCACTGAAACTGATTTAGCCACCTCAAATGACTCTGAAGACAAAAATTGTGAAGGTAAGATAAAAATAAGAAGAACAAATTCACCATGATTAGCAAAGAAGAATGAGAACATACCTTGAAAAGCTCCATATGGTTTCAACTTCTCAAGAACCAAAGTCAAAGCTGGTCCATGAATGTCTTTAACTATCTTTTCAATCTGAAAAAGCAATTTAAAGATGCTTGGCTATCACAATAATGTTAAGAAAAAAAGAGAAGAAACAAGCATTGTTCTAAAACACATACCATTTCATGTCCACTAACTCTCAGTATCTCATTAATGCAAGCTTCTGCTGCCTTGCGAACATCAGAAGATTTATCCTAAGAATAAGCCATCATAAATTTCGTTCAAAAGATTAGTGTGAATTAGAATTAATTTGATAAATGTTATAACCACAAAATCTGAGTAACCAGACCGTACTGTCATTGCGGAAGAGGCAGGCTTCAGCAGTTGTGCAGCTTCAGCAAAACTACTTAACCCAGAAAGTTGCTTAGATAACCAATCAAAAAGATCTTTACGCCCATCCGCACCAACTTTAGAGTCCACCAAAGCAATTGCAATATATGGAACCTAAAGTAAAAAACATACTAAGGACCCAGATACTGAGGGCACAGAAAAACAGAACATAGGATAAGGACAGACCATTTTATCAAGATGAACAGCAGCCAACCAAGAATCTAAAGTATTCAGTACACATTCTCTCATGTGCTTCTTGTTGTCACCAAGACATTTCAATATATCAGACAGAATACCCTTCAACAAACAATTTCAGTTAGGTTCATATAGTAAACAGCAAAAGGACAATACCACAACTGGAAAAAAATTATGAAAGCCTGACAGAATCATCTTACCTTGCTTGCCTTTTCTACAGCTTGCCCCATTGCAGATGCAACATTGCCAATTGTCGTCAAGGTAGCCATGACAATGTTTTTGTTGCTATCAAAGAGTCGTCCCCTAAGAGCTCCAAACAACTCACCTGGTAAAAAAATAGTAAAGAACAAATAAAAAGACTGACAAATTCTAAAATATACCAAGCATCTTATTCAATGGGGTAAAGGTTGATGAAAGGGTGAGTAAAGGGCATAAGGCTAAAAAACAAAACAAAAAATGTTAATGAAGTACCAGTTCCAGTTGCTTGAATGCGCTTATTAGCCTCTTCCAATATTTTGTTTACAGCATCAACAGACTCCATACGAACCTATAGTAAGGAAAAATGCACAGCAAAATTAGTAGCAAGAGTACAACAACATACTTCCCTAATATCTGAAAGCCCAAAACAACCTCAAATACAAAATTAAAAGCAAACTGCTTGCTTTTATCAAACAAACCTTCCAATCAGGGCTTTCCAAGCTCTTCAGAAGAGTTTGAGTGATCTTTCCACTGATGTCTTCACGAGGCAAGCCATCAAGTCCACCAGTAACAACAGGTGTAGAGGAGTCCGAAGTCCTGACAGTTCTCTTGGTAACTACAGATGCTCCCTGAAGCAGTCGAAATTATATGACAGCACTAGGAAAACCAAGACACAACATACAACTAAACTCACCAAATATAGCATACCTCAAAAGGATTCTTCTCATATTCCGTATCAAGGGCACTTAGCAGTGCAGGCTTTACATCAGTAAGAAACCCTTTAATGTCTGCAAGAAAAAAAGGCTTAGACCCTTGAAAACAAAATTGAGAAGAAAATCTGAAACACGGAGTCACCTGGACCAACAAATCTATGCAGAACACCCAAGAGCTTAATTGATGCATTTCTAGTAGCAGCAGTACTTGACTGCAGCCCAGTGTCTTTAAGAAAATCAATTAAATCCTGCATAATAAGATTTGCATTAAAAAGTTAGAAACTTTAACCAAAACATTGACACTAAAAAGTACAAAAAAAATCTATAATGCACCTTAAGCTTTATATGAGAGACACCAAAATCCTCGACAGCAGAAACCATCCACAAAATTCCCTCACTGAGAACCTTAGGATTCTTATGCTCCTTCATGATCTTGTAAATCTACAATAAAAAAACAGTTTTCCAAACATTCATTAAATCAAGATAAACAAAATCAATAATATATATCCAAAAAGGAACAATCTGGCATTAACTTAATACCAGGAATTAATTACAAAAGTTAAACAGCTACACTGAGACTGTTCTACAAAAGCTAATTACTAGTATTTTACTGTATTACAGTCACAAACTTACAATATCCTAAAACTGTTCACTGCCATCATTTTAACTCTTACTTTTTTGTCATGTTTCTCAAAAAAAATATTACTTAAGATTACTAAGAAATTATGAGATTCAACTATGAAATATATAACTTACACTGATTTATTAAATAGTAAAAATTTGGTACAGAAAAAAAAATATACATCAGTTATATGATTTGCTAAGCCAACCATCTTTCACAAAACCACACATATTTGACGAAATGTCACCTTATAATCATCAGATGATTAATAATGGATAATCTAAATTCACCTTGTATAAATGTTCATGTAGTTAACACTAGTCACAAACAACAGTGCAAACAATGACACTTACCAGTAGTGAAAAGACAGTTGTATTACTTAAAGCAGTGATAACACAAAAGGAGTTGCTAATAGACCATAACTTTACCATATTCAAAGCAAAACAAAAAAATCAATCACACCCTTTCCAGGGCATATGTTTATATGATTCACAGGCTAGGAGCACACTTGCGTCCTAACAACCAGAATATATGCTTATAAAGGGAAACCAAGCTTACTCTTTCAAAAATGAATCCTGGACCAACGGCTTCACAGAAAGTACTCAGGCATTTCATAGCATGTGCACGTGTCTTAATATCTGCTACACGTTCACTTAGTCCTAAAAATGAAAAACAAGTGGCAAATCAGACCAGTCGTTCCTAAAGTAAAAACTATTTATTAATGGTCATAGCTAAACTACCTACCCGAAAGACAAAGTACTACACACTTCTTTGGAAATTTAGCTGCAGTTGAACCTATATGAGTGACCACTTCAATGACCTGCTGCTGAACCTGCACAAGGAAATACAAGCTTAGAACCCTCTTAATCTCCTTCCTATGTTTTACAACAAATCATTAAAATAAAGCATTTTAAATTCCAAAAAAAAAAAATTAGAACCTGAACATTTTTCTCTCCCCATCCAGGTAAAGTGCAGAGTAAACGAATCAAAATTTCTGCTGATTGGTTGAGGTCCTGTAAGCCTTCTACCTGCTGTTTCAGTGAAGAAATGGCTGCAAATATCTAACTTCAGCAGCCTTATTTTATCAAGCATTTCATAAAGGCATCACCAGAAATTAGAAGGAAAACAGACTATATTTTATTATCTTTCATCCCCATCACTTTTGACCACAGAGAGATGACAGACCATATTTCAAAAGATATCACAGGATGAAATGTATTCAAGTTTGAATATGGCAAGCCCAGTTTCACTGTATCCAATGGACAATCCAAAAATACAACAATTACACTTTACACAAAAATTTAAAACTGAGACTCTCCATTTAAAATATAACAGCTTAGTTACTAGCAGTTTAGTTCTATGCTCAGACCAAAATTTATGTTACAGGATAAAACCAATCCATCAATAGTCCAACTCATCATATAATAGACATTGTAATAATCATTCAGAGGTTAAATCCTCAACCAGATGACCCATCCACCCCATTTACCTACATGCATCCTCCCAATATCAATAATAAAAAATAAACAAAGTCACCACAAATAGGAGACTGCCAACCTTCTAGACGCTCTTTCCACACAGCACTTTTCAATAGAGCAATAGTATCTGACTGTATAAGAGAACCTATTCGATTTTCAATCTCTTCAAGACCCATCTCAGTAGGCTGCATAATGTTAGACGCAGATTAAATAAATATAATCAGTTATCAAAGAAACTGAGAAGAAATATTCAGATTGAAGAGACAGATATCAATTTACCTCAACATCCTCAGGTTGTTCAATTGATTTTGAAGCCTTCACTTGTGCAGCTCCATCTGTTTTTTTGTTTGTCCCAGACTTTACAGCCCCTCCTTTCTTAGTGACAGGCTAGAATGCACAAAATATTTAACTAATCAACTCGCATTCAACAGAAATACAATAATAACGTCATCATATATTAAATAAAAAGGAAGATACAATCTTACAACTGACTGAACAGGTCTCTTTCCACTAAGCATGCTTGCTGCTGACCTTTTGACAAATGCACTTTCAGAGGTCTGTATGCAAATCAAGTGGCATATAAATGTTGGTCCTCCAATATATACATTCAACTTTAAAATTAAATCATCAACAAGTTTGTCTTTTCTATATTCTTAACATAGTTCTCAAATTCCTCTCCAAAACCCATTTTAGCAATTTAACATTCATATTCCATGTGAAATTTAAGGTAAAGATTGGAATCACGTTTTTTTAATGGTTTTAAAAACCTTTGGGAGGGAGATTGATTGATCCATGAAAGGGAAACTGGGCAGAGGAAAACTTCCAAACTACTTATAATCCAACAAAATAACCAATTAAAGCTAGGAGCAACAGATGAACGAAGTGAAACTTAAGTCAGATTTCTTGAGCTAAAAACAAAATAAAAGAAAAGTAAACCCACCTCAGCAGAAGATGCACTTGCACGCGTATTTTGCACAGAAGCTGGAACATCATTATCAAGTGTCAGCACAAAACGAACATATTTACACATTAATCATCAATAAAATCACAATTTAGATAATTAATCAAATTAGGAAAGTTGGTCTCTCAAGCCCAAAACTTGCATTTTCCCTTCACATCTAATAGTATATTTTTTTATAATAAATAAAGAATACGAACCTGCAGAAGAACCACCAGGCACAGCATCTTCAGAACCTGAAATCATTTCCGAAAGCTTCTTTCTTCTAACATCATCAAGTTTCTCCAACGACCTCTCAAGAGGTCTCATGCCAACCAACTATTTAAATGAGTGAAGGAAGTGTTGTTCAGAACCAAGTAATGTGCAAAAGCATATTCTAAAGCAAAAAACAGATGTAGTTGAAACAACTTCTACCTTAGCTATTGCTGCCAATGCTGAAAAGGCAGCATCCCTGACTTCAGGAGTGCCGTCATTTAGGCACTGAAATATCCAAATTTTATCATTTTCAAAACATATACAATATAAGACATACATTTACAGTGTATTTTTTACAGAAACGATTGAAATAAATTGTATCCTAGAATAAACAGCAGGTCAGAACTTGAAAACTAAACACAAGGCAAATAATCACAACTGTAGTCAAGCAATTTATTAAATCATATTTTGAGTACCAAGGAAAGAAGGGGATCAAACTGTTATTTAAATAAAAAGATTTAAACTGCTGAACCTTATAAAAGCAAAAGACTCTAAAATCACATTTAAAATCCACCAAAAAAACAAAGCATGCCTGCTAAATACAATTAACCAGCAAGAGCAAACTGACCTCCATACAGATTGGAACATAATCCTTGTGCGCCTTTGTAATAACACCCTTGGTACTGGTTTCAATACAAAATGTCACCCAGGTCAAGGATAACGATCGCACAAGAGGGACTTTGTTTTTCGTGGCAGTCTTAACATCTGGCAACAGATTAAACATAATACACTCAACAAGAAGCAAACATAAAACACTAATAACAAGATTAAATTTAAGGTCAACATGCAGAAATACAAACAACTTACGAAAAAATACAAATACAAAATACCAATCTAAATCATGAAGTGTTTCATACAGTAGTTAAAACAGCAATATGAATCTACAGCTAAATAAATAACAGCAGGAAAATATTCAATGAGGTTTAGATCATGTCTTGCAGAGGATACAGAATCTAAAGGGAAAATAGCACTAAAAATCCGTTGCTTTGACATCTTCGTGATGGAAGATAGATATTATAATCTTCACCATGAAAAGCACCAAAGGGCAAGGCCACAGGAGTTGGGAGTATGTACAAAAAAGAATTTCAGAGATAAAGATTCTTTAAAACCAGTAACTAAATTATTTAACCTATAGCCTTTCAAACAAAAGGCTGCAGAGTTGAATAAAAAATCAAGGATGTGAAACCTGCCTTCAACAATGTCTATGAGGCTGATGCACCCCGCTTTATGCATTGCTTGAAGAGTCTGTATCAATGCCTCAGCCAAAACAGGTTTTTTTTCCTTCAATTTTTCCTGTTCATAAAAAAAAACATAATAAGCAAGAAATATTTGAAGAGTAAATTATTAACTTATTTTATGTGTATAAATACATTCACTATTTACTTTAACAATAATTTCCATGCAAACTAGAAGCACAATTCTCATTTTAACACCTCTAAAGGCCATTCAAAACAGAAGACATCCAACCTTCTCAAAGCCAAAATCAATTACTTCTTCAACAAAACACAGCAGTAAAAGAAATGTAAGGTGATGAGCAGTTCAAAATGAGAAAGAGCATACTCTCAAAACCATTTCTGTAGATAAACCAATTTAAATAAAAGAGATAATAACTTTATTGCATTTAAATCAAATAACCAATGAAGACTATAAAATTAATAGATACCAAAAGAAATAAGCATTCAGTTGTTAACCCCTTGTACATTTGGCTGTATGACAGTACTTACAAGCAAAACAGGCAATAAAAAACGAGAACTCGCAGAAAAATGAGTTCTCAATCCACGAGCAAGATTGCCAATAGCCTGAACAGCTTCAACTGCAACAGCAATATTCACATCTGTAATAAGCTGCAAGCAAAAACTACTAGTTAAAATTTTGTCAACCAAAAATAAATCAGTAACAAGGAAAATACAAAAAAAAAAAACAATATCAAGTCATATATGTCCCTGGTCACAAAAATGGTCTTGATTCACGTAAACAATTAAACATCAGAGTAAGAAAAGAACAAAATGCACCACTACCAAACTTCACAAATATAAGCAACCTATGTCCTATACCATATAGTCATAGGCATATGATAGAATACAATACAGGCAAATGCATCTCTGAGCACAAAGATCTTTAAAAAATATTGCACCTTACATTAACGTAAACAACTCCTAACCTCCACAAAAACAGAGAGAAATCCCAGAAGAAATTGCCAAGCAATAAACAGAAAGAAGCGTGAAAGAGTGCACAAAATAATAGAGGTGGTAACTCTTCACTAGATAAATTATGCCCCAATATAGTTTTACATTCATGTCAAAGGCAAAACTAACAAACCAGACCCAATCATTTTAACTCCTCAATGTCAACTATTCATCAACACAAGATATATCCTAGAAGTCTCTAGGAAACAGACACAACATTTGAGTGAAAACATATAGATCCAAACAATGTCAAAGCTTTGTACAGAAAAGGCCAGGCCATTTCATTTCTATAAAACACAAACAAGTATACAATACCTTCTTTAAGGTCCGACAAACTTCAGAGAAATCACCAGAAGAAATTTTTTTAGTTGATGCAAGCTTTGTTAGCTCAGCAACAGCTTCCTTCCTTTCAGACCATTTGGTGGCTTTCTGAAGATTAATAAGACAGAAAGTAAACAACAAACTGAGACAGATTCAAAGCCTGTAACAAAAGTAAAGGTACAATAGCTACTGAGTAGAATCTGATAGAAGGGGCAGAAACTGACCACTCCATCCCAAAATCCTGACTTCTCCAGCGGAGTCAATATATCAACAGGATCAACAAGTTCGTATTCATCAATTTCTTGAGGAGCTGATAATAAAAGCATTTGACAACCAAGAAAAGGCATAGATCAGTATTACCGAGGAAAGACAATGATGTCTGATACAGAGAAAAACATACTCCAGATACAAAAAAATTACACACCATCATTCCCAGAATCTTCAGTAGGGACAGGACCCACAACCTCTGACACAGCTTCCTGTTCGGGTTCCTTGTCTTGCTCAGATCTAAAAACATGACAGAATATTTGATTAAAGAAGGGAAAGCCAATAAATGTTTCGTATCAACATATTGAACTAAAAAAGATCCACGCCGGTTGTATAAGCATAACATAAGTGGTGTTTGATGAAAGTTAGTCATAGCCCAGTGGCTAATGCCATCTTTTGTTAGTAAAACCTTAATAAGCATGTTAAAATAAGGAACTACAACCTGGAATTACATAAAATATTTGACTTCAAAAAATTAAAATGTATACAACAAAAGTGCTTTGCAGAACTCAAAAATGCTCCATATTTTTTTGGTGGTACAAAATTTATGTATGATGAACTTAAGTCCCAATTATTCACTCGCCAACAAATCACTTATCACTTTCAAATAGAAAAAATATATAATAATATATCTAGTTCAGATTTAGGAACGATTTCAAGATTCTGAAGAAACAACAGAAAAATGGGTACTTGGGGGAATATAACAACTGAATAAAGCAATACCTAACTGATAACAAAACTTCCAAAAGCAATTTAAAACAAAACACACAGATACACAACCCCATAACAACTAGGAAAAAAATAATTACAAAATAAAAGGATGAAGTAAAAAGAGTATGCACATAAGTCATACATGTCCCAGTACGTATGGAAAAGAACCTATCATTGTATTGAACACTTAGTGCGGAGAAATTCAAACCAAAAGAATTAAAATCAAGCATCCACCTTATTTTACGGGTTGGCTTTGCTGTTCCCGTAACATTTACAAGTTCTGCTTCTAGCTCTTTTTTCTACAAGAATGGGGAAAAAGGTAGTCTATGATTTCTTATTGGAGGAGAAAATAAAAAAAATAAATAAAAAAACATGACTGCAAAAATAGACAACCAATCTAACGTACCATTGTGTCTCTCATTTTCTCAAACAAAATTGACTTTACACTATCTTTACCAATCCAACGGCAAAGCTCAAGAGTCAACCCTTTAGAGGATGCACGAACATTTTGATCTTGATGATCAAAGAGTTCTGGAAGCATCTTCAAAATTCTTTTTGGGGGCACAACTTTTGCTCCAAATTCACTAGCACCATAGAAAATAACAATAATAATTCTATAAAATCCATAAAAAGAAACACCTATAATAGATATTGCAACAAAGATTCCAAACCTTAAAGCTTGAAACATAACATCTATTGCAGGTACCACCGCTTTAGCAACTTTGTTTTTTATTGCTTTCTCCATTGCATCCTAAAATTACAAAAAGCCTTCAGAAATTATTGGAAAGGAATAATATTACAAGTAGACCTGAAGTTATTCATGTGTAAACCCCAAATAATTCACCACATTGGAAACCAAAACTATTTGAAATCAACAGTTTTGGGTATCAAACATTCGAATTAAAACAAATTATATTTGGACCCATAGAACATAATTACATTCCAAGGGTTTTCCTACTAACAATTGGCACTTTTTTAAACTACCATACCTTAATTTAATTTTATATAAATTAAAAAATCAAAATTAAAATATTGATAGATAACTTATTGGAGGGGCATTAAGTAACCTCGTGTACGCTAAAATAACCCATAGCCATGAGGAAGAAACAGAAACGGGAAGAATATGACCAATAGATACACTGTTATTGACTAGTCAAATCCAAAGAGAATTCACCATGTAAAACATTTTCGTAATTGATGATAATGAAAATGGAAAACAAAGCTAAATGAAATAAAAAAAAAATAGATTGAAGGACAAAACCATGAAAATAAAAAAACAAAATGGACCCCTAAATAATATATTTTTATTCAAAAGGATTTTTCCTATTAATAGTTGATGATACTTTTTCCATAAACCAAACCCTTAATAAAAGTAATAAATAACACTAACCAGTAAAAGTCAAAATATTATTTTAGTAACAAAATACAGAATACAGCATTTTGCTAAAGAAACAATTGCCCGAGGTAAGCCATTCATTCAATCTAAACTAAAGGAAAGCATCAAGAATAAAATTTCTATGTGAAAACTGTAGCTAAAGCCCTGGTGTCGGTTATTGTTAAAACAGCATCCTACAACCAATTCCTGAGAGATAGAGGAAGAAAGTTTGCCATTGCCCAGCGGCTCCAAAGAAGGACAAAATACGAAAGAATCATTTAGACTAACACATAAAATTCAGTGTCTTCGTCACCAAAGAAACTAAGAGGCAACATGGTACCTATTAACATTGTCCTTTCATGAATAATATAACTGATAGAAAGCAAGCACGATAAAATTCAGCATTCCAAATAACTGGAAAAAGCATAACAAAAACAGGCACTGTGATTAGGACTGCGTGAAGACTCTTTTAATGTCCGCAATCATTGCCAACACAAGTTTAAATTAATGACATAAACAGAACAGACATCACTACTGAAACAAAAATTCATGGGAATCTCAACTCAGCTATAAACAAAAGACAACCCCTCTCCCTCACAAGTAGAAGGCCATTCAATAGCAAAGAACCCAAGTAAATAGTACCAGATACGCATCCACGGCCTCTAATTCCACCCATAGCAAAAACACTGCCTGAGCCTTCTCCACCGTCTTCGGCCTTCCCGTCAGACATTTAGCCACAACCGCATCGCAGACCTCCTTCCCATACCTACTCCGAAATTCAAATTCAAATTTAAACAGGAACGGTAAGTTTTTTGAAACAAAAACATGCAAACAAAATACAAATCCAACAAACAAAAACAACGAAATCCTCACCTCGCGGCGTCGGCATCCGCAGCTCGCAAGTACGCAATCAACGCATCCAGCGCCTTCTCCTGCACCGGCGCATTCGAATCCGCCACTGTCTTCTTGAAAAAATGTCCTGCCAAATTCAAAAAAAAAAAAAACAATGAACAAAACCACGAATCAAGATCCAAACGAAAATGCAGCTTAGCAAATAACAACTCAGCAGTGAACCGCATCCAGATCCACCATAGGGAGATCGGGAAGCGAATCCGAAAACTTAAAAACCCTAGGCGAAGAGGAAAAAAACACCGACCGAATTCGCGGATGCGAGCGTCCTTAGGATCGGTGATGGAGTCGCAGAGCGACGCCAAATCGATGTTCGCCTCATTGCGCACCTTCCAATTTTTGTGGAAGAGGCGATCCTCCCATGGCAATTTCTTTGCCTCCTTCAACAACTTCTCTTCCTCCGACATTGTTGCTTCTCTCTTATCAAACTACAATCCGCACGTCTCAAGCCTATCGATCTCCACCGAATTCTATAGAGAGAAACAAGAGTGTGTGTGGTTGTTTGTGTGTGTGCTCGGTGGTATTTTGGCTTTTGGCGAGTGCCGGCGAGACGGAATGGGGGGAAAATGTAGAAGAAACGGTGAATGAGCGTGCAATAGGCTTTTGTATATTTGCTTCAAAAACACAACAGAGAAAGAGGGGTTTTTTGTTTTGGATTTTTTTTTCTTTTTATTTATATATTTATTTATTTGGTTTTCCTTGGTCAGTTGGGACGGGGATGGTGGTATATTGGGATTTACGTTTTTCCATACCCACATTCCTTTGGTGCGCGTGTGGACACAACGCCAATTTTGAATTGAGATCTCCCTCACAACTCACACATCAGCATCACACTAGGACAGATTGTGTTATGTTGTTCTGCAAAAATTATATCTTATCATCCTCTTCCAAATTTTCATTCCGTTCACTTTAATAATTGAAAAGCTTTTTATTTTCTTTCTTCTCAAATCAAGAGTCAAATATAATATTTATATATATATGACCATTAATCATCTATAACCTATTGGATTTTGCAACGGTTCTTTTTTTCAAAAAAATTAACCTTTCCAATCTTTATTTAGTATTACATAATTTTACTTTTTAATAACTAAAATATATATTTATCTATACTATTGTATAAAGAGAATATACTAGTTAAAAT
>Ga0123341_1000329_pt1 | contig 26742 bp, 18 predicted proteins | sample Turbeapinknodule_FD_89959 | JGI IMG/M metagenome (GOLD analysis project Ga0123341, IMG submission 89959) | Root nodule microbial communities of legume samples collected from Mexico - Turtle bean Mexico pink nodule | ecosystem: Host-associated > Plants > Roots > Nodule | place: Mexico: Nepantla...
AGATAATTGTACCGGAAAATTGGCGGGAAGCTAAATTTCAGTCTGATGTTTTCAATTTTATTTTTTGAAAAAAAAAAAGATAAGAGGAGAATCACATAACAGTGTTCAATTGTCATAACACTGTTCAATTGTGAAAAAAATTCTTAAAAGTGTGAACAATAAATGAGTCTATTTGGATAATTGAATATTTTTTTTATACAAGGTTTAATTTGAAAAAAAAAAACAATCCTACTTTTAAATATTTTTCAAAAGTGTAATAATTAATGTAAACTATATAAGTGCCATTTAATCTCCATATGATTTTGATCAAAGGTTTGATTTACATGTAAAAAATAGTTTCTTTAAATAAATTTCTATCTGAAAAGTCTATAATACACAACCAGAATTTATCCCAACTTAACAAAAAAGAAAAAAACATTTGTGGCAAGGTAGAGTTTGAGTGTAGGATAGTGACTAAGAAAGCAGCTTTAAGGAAAGGAAAACGTAAAAAGTTGGGTTCACTTTGATGCTTTAGAATCAGAAAATCCCAAAATCCAATTCAACAACTTGTTTTATTCACCTTTTTCACACCATCTTTCCTCATGTTTATTTCCTCCAAAAGGTTTACCACCCTCTTCTCTCTTGCATATTCCAGCATCCCTAAATCTCCATTCCCATAACAAAACACCACACCATCTTTTATCAATTATCATCGATTCTTTGTTATTGAATTAGAATAGATTTTGAATCGTGTTATTTAATCATCTGCTTGATGATCGTTTATTTTGTTAATCTTCTCTTAGGTATAATGAATTTGATTGTGTCAGTGAGTTCCGACTGAATGCTAACACTTTCACTTATTGTATGGATCCGATTTATAATTTTATACGTTAATTATTAAAAATAGGTAAAATTTAAAAATAAATAAATTGTGTTACAAAGTAGATCAAATTAAAAATAATATACATAATAATTAAATTTTAAATTAATAAAATAAAATATTATAAAAAGAATGAGGACATAAGAGACATTGCCACAAGTGTTTTTGTTACTTATTATTTATGAAACTCGGACACTCCTTTTAAATGGCGTGTCGGTATCCGATACTTGTATGAGACACCGACACTCGTATGACACCTATAAGACATATATCTGTGAAGTGTCCAATTCAAAAAGTATTTATTAGATTTCTGACAATTCTAGTACTGTTCTAACACAATTTTAAAAAGAAAAATACATTAATTTTCTAAAAAATCAAACTTTGTTGTATAAATTGTTATTATGATTATAAAAATAAGAAACAAATCCTTGTGAATCAGTCATGAAAACATCTTTCTGCTTCAAAAAATAATCTAAAATATATTTGTGCAGGTAAATCTTTATTGTCAATTTATATAATTCATAATTATATAATATATAAATTTGTGTTCTCATATCCTATCTTTTAAAGAATTTACGTATGTCCGTGTCCGTATTGTCTGTATTAGTGTATACTACATAACTTTAAAAAACTTGGAATTACATGCAATTCTCGTGCTTAATAATAACAATGCCATAATATAGTTAATAAAAGATATTTGTAGTAAATATTTAAGTAAATAGTTTATTAAATATTCGAAAAAAATTATGAATTTTTTTATTTAATTATAATTTACTAATTTTTTAATCAGTCTTCGTAAAACATTCCTTGTCTAAAGGAATTTGATTCGCCACAGTTAAACCAACGTGCCAGTGGCTGTTATACAGTGCTCACAACATTCTTTTAAACGTTTCTCTCTCTCTCTTTCTCTCTCTGTTTTTTATTTGTGCTTCCTTTCAGACTCAGTTTTCCTCTGTTTGAACAATTTTTCATTCAGTTCGTTATTATTTATTCATTTATTTTCTAACACTCGAACAGTTTCCGCCATTTTTCTCGGTCACGTGCTGGCATTTTCTCTCGCGGAATGCGCAGGGATTCCTCTACGACGACACCGTTTCGTTAATAATTTATCGCCATTGGTTTCGAAGACGCAAGCGAAGTTCAATCGATCGCATAGATGGCGGTGGTGCTCGCGGAGAAGGTCAAGATCGGCGTCTGCGTGATGGAAAAGAAGGTGAAATGTCAATCCGAGGTTCTCTTCCTCATTACACTTAATCAATCAATGTCGTTACCTCGTCTTTGCTTTGGATTTTTGTTTTGCGTTTTGGTGATTTGGAACTTCGGCGGCATAGTTTCGGATTTCGCAGCGAGTTTGAACTTGGAGGAATGCGAGGGATTCTCTGCCTCTGTTTTTCTGTCCTCATTGATGGATTGATTTTTGTAGGTCTTCTCCGCGCCTATGGGACAGATTTTTGACAGGCTACAAGCGTTTGGTGAATTCGAGGTAGGTGAACGAGTTTGCGTTTGCAGTGTTCTGGTTTTTTGTGTGGTGGTTTGTTGGTGAAAAACTACAAATAACAGAGGCTAATGTAAACCATATGAGTGAATAATACGAAACGGTTATATCTTAAGAGTTTAATTTCTTTTCACAGCTTTACATTTTCAACCTGTAAAAGATTACAGTTGGTATTTACATGACTTTTACTATAATTATAAAAGTTCTCGAATCATCTATTATGTGAGAGATGCTTGATGATTCGATGTCAGCATATACTGCTTACTCAAAGTTTATTATGTATTTTTCTGAGTTTAATATTTATGAATTGTTAGTGTAAAATATTTTATAGTAAGGATCAATTTAGAATTGTTAACTTTCAACCAAGTTATAGTAGAAGTCAACAAACTTATGTTAACTTAATAGTCTGTGATTAGACTGTAAAAGCTCAGCTCTGCATACACTATTTATCCTGTTCCTATTATATATTATTTTGTTCTGTGAAAGAAACGGCTGAGTTGGTAGTTGTGTTTTCCATTTTTTTTTCGTTGATATTTTGTATTATTTGTAGGTCATACATTTTGGGGACAAGGTGATCCTTGAAGAACCAATAGAGAGGTATGATAGTCTTATTCGTATAGCTGGAACCTAGTTTTAACTCTAAATTTTGGAGAGCAATATTTTGTGGTCCTGTTTGAGAAAAAAAATTCACGTGTATTCAGGCGACTCTTTGATTAATGCATCCAACCTAGGGAATAGGAATGAAACAGTTCTGCAGACAGAAATTGGGAATGAAAGCAAGGCGAAATTTTTGTAATTATAAGGGTATCAACGAAAAATAAAAAGGAAAATAAAATAAACATTCCCTTAGTTTTAGTTTTCACCATGAGAAAATCTTAGAATTTTTTTGAGGATGTGGAAAGTTTCATTCACATGTATCAACAAAAACATTTATTATATCCTATTGTATGTTTGTGATAACATTTTTTAAACTTATTTTGCTACTATATTTGTGTTTGCGATGACATTTATTTTTTGACTTGAGTTTGAGTTTGTTCAAGTGTTTAAACTTTGTTGATTTTGAAAGGAACTAAAAACAACAGTGCCAACGTTTCTTTACAGCATGCATCTATATCAACTGCTTAAAAGTTCCATGATGACGTGACATCATTAATTGTATTTGCGCTTGGTACATTTAAGTTATAGCTGAACTGTTTTACTTTTGTTGACCTTGTAGATGTTTAAAGCCATGCCGTTTCAGTAATGTTTAAATATTGTGTTATTTCAGCTGGCCAATATGTGATTGTTTGATTGCTTTCTATTCCTCGGGATATCCCCTTGAAAAGGCAGAGGCATATGCTGCTTTAAGGAAGTAAGCTTGTTTATTTACCAACTTTAATTGATTTGAATGTTTTACGTATGTTTTGTTACTCATCAGCCTGTAAAAGATAGTGTAAGATCGTTAAAAGTTGGGTTGTGAAACACTGAAATGTTCTTGAACTACATATAGGCCCATGAACAGCTACATCCATGATGGTCAAATTCTTGTATAAATATAACATTACAATAGATATATGCTAGCTTATTGACAATCATCATCTGAAAAAGGAAACCTCTATTTTCTGGTGTATTTAGTTTACATGACTTTTGATATGAAATTTTTTTATGGTTCTTCGCTCGCCGATATTTCAAGGAATTTCTATTTCTGACGCTGGAATTGGGAGGGGATTTATTACTGTTACGTGCAAGGAACCCTGTTTATGATGCTAGTGTTGCACTATTTTGTAGCCTGTAAGAGGCTTTTTAGTCTAGTGGAACTTTAAGGCCTTTGTGCCAGTCTTTTCAAATGATGTGAGAATTAGGCGTCACCACTGACCGTGAAATTCTCAGCTAAGTTTGGTATGAGTGTAAAATATGTTATTCATGAATTTACATGCAAGATTAAGACATGTGAAGTGTACAATTGTGAGAAACTCGTCATTCTTGTGTATAAACTTTTATTAGATTGAGAGAGAAATCAGAGAGAATGTATTGTAATTAGATTAATGCTAGTAACACACTTTATTGGTTGAAATTTGTCGGAACTTAAAAATTTTGTAGTCCCCACTTCTTATTTAATGAATTTCTCTTGATTTTTTTTTTGTTTTTAATAAATTTCAATCAATTGTAGAGCGTGTTAGGAAGAGTATTGGTAGAATGACGAAAGTACAAAGATGTCGACTCACTAACTAACAACCCTACTTAGTCAGACTGAGTTTGCTATTACTGTCTGAAAATGGCTGCTGTAACTAACTGTGCTAAAATACAAAGGTCAGACTATAGAATATCCAGAGAGATACTCAAGAGGAATATTCTCTTGCAACTTTAAAGTTGCTTTTTAATCTTTAGAATAATTGAAACTGATCGTCACCGAAGTTAGCCTCTAGCTTCTAGGAAGATTTTGAAATCTTCAGTGTATTATTGATCCACAATTGGTTTGACTCTCGCCTCCTTTTTCCTATGGGAGGTTCCTACAATATTGTATCTAAAATCATGTAATCGGTTTCTTTCCTGGAGAAGGATATGGTAGAGATCTCAATTGACCAACACTGAATCATTCAGTGTTACTGTAGAATCAGTGGGCTATTGCTCAAATTTACAGCATATATTGCCTGTTGCGTTGTTTTCTGTTTTTCAGTCATACAACTAAAACATATGCACTCATATAATAGTTTCTTAAAATTGATAAATGTAGGCATTTCAAGAAAATGAGAAAAAGAGTGAGAAAGCTAGAGAAAATATGGACAGAGATCTGAACTAGTATTCTGTTATTAAAATCTTATCTCTGAAATCTGAAAACTAAGAACGACTAGAGTTGACCGACAACAGCTAACAGCATTCAGTTAGAGTGTTAGGGTTGAGTTCCGAAGTCTGGGACTTAAGTCTTACATAGGAAGTGTGGGATTGTTAGACTTTGAACTCTCCAACTATAATAACTTTGTGGTGTGGTTTTCTCAAGGTTCTTATCAATTGGGTATTAGTGTTCTTCACCACGTCCCCTTAGCTACAATTGATATTTTGACATTGTAGTGTTCGATTGGGACTAGTCAGAGGGCTAGTGCACAACCAGCCTGTGAGTGCTAAGGCTATGTAGCGTCGTGGGATTTTAGGATCCAAATGAAAGGTATGGGACTCCAGCCTCACATTAGGAGTATGGGATTTTGGTGTAGGAATTTTATAGGTTTTGGACTCTCCAACTACATTTGTGATCCGGTTCTTATCATAGAGTCAGTTTTATCCATGTTTAACTGAATATAATTGCTGACAAAAGGACTAGACAAGCGGAAGATTATCTTCTTAAACAATGATTATCTCCGGTTTGTTACATTTTTACATAGAATGTTTGGATGAGAAGGTTTACTAGTCTAAAAACTACTCATGCGCTGTGATGCAGGCCTTTCGTAGTAAATGAACTGGAGCCCCAGCACCTTCTTCATGACCGAAGGAAAGTATATGAGGTACATGGATGGAATCAATCTCCTTTTTTATTTTTCCAGTTAGGGTTTGGTCTAAATTCTTTGTCATGTTCAAGTATGATGAAGCCTTATTCTTTTGGCTTTGAATGCCTTGCAAATGTGCTATCTGGCTCTGAATGCTGATAACTCTGCTCCGCATGCTGTATTGACTTTTCCTTCATGGTCTGGCTTGTTTTTCAAATTAAGGCCTTAACTTTTTCTCATTGTTTATTTAACGTCTGATATTTATATGTAGATTTTTAGCATGAAGCTAAGGATGTGAAAAACTGAACTTTGAGTTTGTGTTAAATCGAGTGTTGCTAAGGAAGGAACTAGGAAAAAGAAAAAAAATTCACTCATTAAAGTAATATTGGTCTTGCCCTCCCCTCTTCGCCTGGGACAGACATTTAAACTTAGTGAAGATCATATTTCTGTTTATTGTTATTAGTTATGAATGTATGACCAATTACAGTCCAAATGCTATGCTATTTCTTTTATGATATCTATAATTTATTTTTAATAATGAATTTTGGGCTTCAAGCGTCTTGAAATGTTTGGAATCCCCGTTCCAAAATATGCCCTTGTAATTAGGGAAGTCCCGTACCAACAACTGGATTACTTTAATGAGGAAGAAGATTTTGTTGAGGTTCATGGCATGCGGTTTTATAAGCCATTTGTGGAGAAGCCCGTTGATGGTAAGCTTTTTTCTTGTGTGGGTGAAACTCTTTACTTTGCTTCCGTGTCTTACATTAGTTTTTTTTTCCTTACAAAGTCACTGATGAATGGTATATACATTGTATTGGCTTGTTTTATCATGGATTTGCGGGGATGTTCATTTTGTCCCATTTTTTTTTGCGAAGCCCTGTTACATGTAGTGTACATTGAGGGGGTGTTCTTTTGTCCCTTTTTCTTTTACCGAGGAGTCACTGATATACGTAATTTACATTGGCTTGTTTTATCAAGATAAAGATTTTCGGGCGTGTTATTTTTGTCCTATTTTCTTTTACTAGGGAGCCCAAGTGTTGACTCATGATATATGGAGTGGGATCAGTGTTCTCTACAAATTCAAATATTTACTACAATAAAATTTAATTTAAAAAATCTTAGACCATTGAATCGAAACTACATCACTGGACAGTTTTTTTTGGACTCCAAATGATCCTATCCTGTGGAATGCAGACACAAAATACTCAGATTTTTTTTTGTCAATATTACCACACAGCTTAATATTGACATTTATATGGATGAAAAAATCAACTATTGAATATGTGAGATTCAAAATTTCAAGCGGAAACAATAGGGTAGCATTCCTTCACACACTATAGCTTACAAGTTGTGTGATGTAAATAATCGTTCATCATTGTTTTTTCAGTATGCAAGGAGTATAAAAGGGATTATATCTTCAAATCACGACTAGTAACTTCTATAATTGGTTATTGCATCTGTATGTCATTTCTTGAAATGATGGAACTCAAGTACGTGTCGTTATTGAATATTTGGCAGGAATAATAGAATACATAATAGGTAAATGAATACAATATTGAAAATAAGCTAGTTTATCTTTTTTTCTGCATGGTAATAATATGTATAAATAAACCCTTGTGCATTAATGATATGCCAAACTTGCACAGCACATGAGCCCCATGCAGCTGTTCCTTTTCAGAGACATGTGCGGGACTTACAAGGCTCATGGAAAATGTTTAACTTGTGTTGCACTTTGTTACATTGCGTTCATGATATTTTGAATTTATTAAATAATGAGCCAGACTGTCAGTGTTTATATTACATGCATGTGCATGAACCTTATACCTTATATTCCCGCATACAAGACTGCCTATGGTTCATATATTTTGTTTACATAATTAGCTAGTGTTTCTGTGGGTTACGTACTATATTTTAACTGTGTAAAATAATGGGATTAATTCTCATTGCAAAAATAAGTTGAATTATAGTCCTATTTAACTGAATACAGCTGAATTTCAAGCTGTGATCCTTGACAGAAATCCTATATAATAAGTCATTTCTGCTTCTAATAAAAGAGAAAACCTGATCCTATTTATTAGTAATTAGTCTGCAAAACAAAATATCCTAAAATAGCACAACTATTCCTAAGTAATTCCAATAGGATTAGCTCCTTTCTCCCTCAAGTTGAGTCCAATATATATTACAGAATCTAAACTTGAGGCTGAATTCTTCAAAGCGATTCCTAGGAATTGCTTTTGTGACAATATAAACAACCTGCTGTCTTGTTTGAGTGTAGGACAATTGAACAATTTCATTGTTTTGCTTTTTCTTAGATAAATGTCTATTGATATTACTGTGTTTTGTCCCATCATGATGGACTGGATTCTGGGCAATACTAATTCTTGTTTTTGGTGTTTTGGAAGAAGAAGCTCCTTGTTTGGGGGGAACCTAGTGTTTGTATTCAAATCTGAACTATAAGGAGATGATTTCTATAATTTATTTAGAATTCTGTGTATTTTGTTCCTTAATCCTAACAATAAACACTTTTGTTGTTGGTACATTGAAAATTTCATATTCCCTTTTCTTGCTCTTTTGCTAATTTATTTGTCATGACTTTGGGACACAAGGTGATGTAAAGAGAATCGTAGATAATGTGATGAAAGGCCGGTTGAAACCATTTGCATCATGTTATTTCTTTTGTATACCTTAATACTATTTTAGTGTTTACTGATTTAAGTACTTTCAGTTTTATGGGTTTTGCACTGAAAGTCATCTCTAAGATGATTTTTTTGTTGTATCAGATACTAAAGGAATAGAAGTTATAATCTCAAAAATGCCTTATTGTGCCATCATTATTGAATTATACACATACATACTCATGATTGGAAATATATTTCTCAAATGTTATAATAACTGTTATTTTTGTGCTTTTTGAAGCTGATAACCACAGTATAATGATATATTATCCCAGTTCAGCTGGTGGAGGTATGAAGGAATTGTTTAGGAAGGTGAGCTTTAGGCACTCTCCCTAGGTAGGTGGGTCCGGGTGTAATATTCTACATATATGATCTATAGATGACATTCTTTTTCTAATAGACTTGCTCAAATTGTGACTACTGTTTTGGTTTACTTTTCTGTTGAAATAACTAACCCAGGGGTGAGGTTTTATTAGTTCTCATCTTTGTAATGAACATCAACCTGTTCTGTTATTTATTTTACAAATTTTAAATGGGAGGATTACATTGGTTGGCATGTGTATATGCTATCTCCACAACAATTATATTGCAATACAATCTTTCAAAAGCATATATAATTAACTGTAAATATAAATGTATAAAACTTTGTATGCCTTCTTACAGCTTTAGCTTTGACATCGCTTGTTTTTCAATAACATGCTCTTTCGATAATTTCTTGTGCTTCCTTTCACTCTTTTACGAGTTATAGTTAATCAAATTGGTCTCTGTTTTGGGTATAACATTATCTTAGGTTGGAAATAGGTCCAGTGAGTTTCACCCAGATGTGAGAAGAGTAAGGCGTGAAGGATCCTATATTTATGAGGAGTTTATGCCAACTGGAGGGACAGATGTTAAGGTTTGGCAGTTTTGATATTTATGTTGCTTTCTATTCCTTTTCTCTTAAATGTATTTCAAATGTTTCTCCATACCTTTTGGCATATTAGAATGGTCTCTTAAAATTTTGATAAATGACTGTAGGTGTATACGGTAGGTCCTGAATATGCTCATGCCGAGGCACGGAAGTCACCTGTTGTTGATGGTGTTGTTATGAGAAATCCTGATGGGAAGGAAGTAAGTAGAATTCATCGCTTTTCTCTGATATTCTTTCTCTATTCTCATGGTATACATTTTGTTTGTCCTTTCCTATCCATTTAGCATTACAAGATGGTCCTTCTTAGTTATTAGTCAATTCCGAGGAAAACCTTTTTCCTACTTAGGTTTCATCTTGTTATTTTCTGTCAATCTCTTGGTTTCCAGTTTTGCAGCTTTAAAGCATTATATTTGTTTTATTTTTTTGGGTTACATTTTGGTTAATTGAAGGATACTAATCCTTTTTGGTTGGGCCAAACATTGTGCTTTTAACAGCCATAATGAAATGAGTATTGCTAATCTTTTAGAGCACTAAATGACCAAAATTGGTTTTTCCTTTTTGTTGGTAATTGTTAAAAAAGGTTTGCTCCCTAATCGTGCAAACATGTCATGGTTGTCTTAATTTTGAGTGTATTAATAGAAGGAACAAACATGTACCATTACAAAGCAGATCAGAATTGCTTGCTTGAAACATTATTTTAACATGTTGAAGCATGTTTGCCATCTCATTCGGCAGGTCAGGTATCCAGTGTTACTATCTCCTGCTGAGAAGGAAATGGCGAGAGATGTTTGCATTGCATTCAGTCAAGCGGTATGTTGTACTAATTTGGTAACTACACGTTAATAAAAGATATTGTTTTTATTTTTTAGTGTGTATTATCTTCTAAAACAGTGTCTGGCTCCTTGTTTGTATAGGAGTTATTTGTATACAATTTCTGAACTAATCACTAATCCTAGTGTTGTGTTGAATTGTAGTATTTTTAAAACTGCTATTGAATCATGTCAATAGCCATGTTTCTATTTCTCTTTTCATTCTAGCTGCTTGTTCTTTTATTTTGTAGCTTCTTTGCCTCTGTGTGAAGTTTGATCTTTAGCTTAGAAAATATGTTCTGATAGTTTAACCATCTTGACAAGTCCTACCATCAAATACCTCAAAGTGTTTTAGAAAATGAATCTTATTATTTCAGTGGATTTAATCCGAAAGAGGGCACCTCCAATTTTATTTTTCCAAGGAAATCCTAAAATGAATTAAATTCTATTTCTTCACTTTATCTGACTTTCTTATGGGGCTGTGAATCTGTTATGGTAGGTAAAATGTGGCTGGGCCAATGAAGTTTGCACAATATTTTATGAACTTCAATTTAATGAATGTGATTCTCTTTAGAATATTGATTGAATGAAATCTTTCCATGAATATAAGAAAATAATTTGTCTGATCCTCTTTGTGCCCTACTATAAATTTGTGTTGCTTGCAGGTTTGTGGGTTTGATCTCTTGAGAAGTGAGGGACGCTCATATGTTTGTGATGTGAATGGATGGAGCTTTGTTAAAAATTCGTACAAGTAAGTTTTGTAATTAGATTTTTTTGTTTTGATATGGGCAGAATGGTTCAAAATACTTTAATATTTTTTCACTTTCTTTATATTAACAGAAAATCATAGGATAGTGATACCAATGCTTGACAAATTATTCACTTTCTTTATATTAACAGAAATTATCAGTTCTTCTCAATTTGATATATATCTGTTTTGGAGATATTATATTGTGCCCTTTTATCTTTAGTAAATATTGGAAAGGATAGTGATACCAATGCTTGACAAATTATAAATGCTACACTGAGTGACTAGTGAGAACTCTATCATTCGTAACCAATGTGAATAGGGTGTTGAATTTTGATTCCATCCAATAAAGCCCCTTTTGCTGAAAGCAACATTTCTAATAGTTTTCATTGGGATTAGTATGCATATGTAACTGATCTCTGGGAAAAAAAGTCACAAATTATAATTTTTATTTTGTTTTAGGCAATCACTTGTCTTGCTGAATAGTTGGCTGGATATTGTCCATCATTTATGAAGTGTCATTATGTTGGAAATATGACTAGAGATATGACTAAATTATAATATATAAGTAGGTGGAAACCTAACATTCCAAGTTTGTTATGTGAGGTTGAGTTAAGCTTAGATTCGACTTTACAAGATGGTATCAAAGCCTATCTTAACAAGGGTTGTTAGTCTTATCGTGTCACTTGCTGTCAAGCTGTTATTGGACCGACCACAAATATCTAGTCTCAAGCTCAATGTGTCTAGTCCTTGGCTTGGGGTGTGTGTTGGAATCTTACATCAACTAAGTTTTGTGAGGATGTGTTAGCTTAAAGTCTAGTTTCTAAATGTATAACAAATAATAATTTCATCACACGTCAAAGCATCATTGAGCTATGACTAAAGCTTGTGGCATGCCATGGCTCTTGAATAGGCAAATTTTTTGTCAAACCAAAGGTAAATAATCCAAGAGAAGAGAGTATGAAGAGGAATGTGGGTGAGAAAACCTTTAATTTGTCTCTTCGTCTCTTAAACACTTTGCTTACAAATCTCGGAGACTCGTATGCTTTATATTACCCTATAATGATTACATATACAACGTAGATATTCTCTCTAAAGTACATTTTTATTACATAATTTTCTTTTGGGTCATAGTCATTACTAAGTGATGAAAATTAGTTCAAGGAAACAAAAGTTCCCCTTTTCAATATGTACTCTTACACAAATTACAAATTTAGAACTCTTGAAAAACAATGTTACATTGCTTAGAAAATAAAAGCCTTTACTTGATTCATGAAATTTTGCTTAATGTATGAAAAATTAGCCTTTCTTCTAATATTTTATATTGTACTACACGTTGTTTCTCAACATTTTTGTGTTTGTGAAAATCACATTATTTTTCCTTTTGCTACCTTAGGTATTATGATGATTCTGCCTGTGTGCTACGAAAGATGTTGTTAGATGCAAAAGCACCTCATCTTTCTTCCGTGGTTCCACCAACTTTACCATGGAAAGTAAATGAACTAATCCAACCTTCTGAGACGCTAACTCGTCAGGGTAGTGGTATTAATGGCACTTTTGGACAATCTGAGGAACTGCGTTGTGTAATTGCTGTTATTCGTCAGTATGTACTATTCCTTTATTCGTTTGATTAGTCAAATGTGTCTTTTCTTATATACTTTTCACTTTTGGTAGTGGCGATAGAACTCCAAAACAGAAGGTGAAGTTAAAGGTTACTGAGGAAAAGTTGTTGAATTTAATGTTGAAATACAATGGTGGCCGACCCAAGTCTGAGGTAATGTTGTTTTTGGTCCTTCTATAGTGATTATTAAGATTTGAACTATGTAGGGAAATAAGTAGTTATTTGACTGATACCAATTATATTTTCATCATCTCTATTTTTAATAATCAATATGGAGATAAGTATATGCTGAAATGAATTGGAAGATTCTAAAGATATTTTTCCTAATCAATATGGAGATATTGAGGATTCTTAAGACCTTATATTGACTTCTTTAGGAGGCACACCTTGTTACTTCCATTATAAGTTTCTAACCCTACAGGGATTCTTGTATAAAAACAAGGGAAATACTTAAAGTCTTAGGGTGTTGTGATGCAAATTGGGTTGGTTGTCCCATTGATAGAAGATCTACCACAGGATACTGTGTATTCCTTGGAAGGAATCTTTTATCTTGGAAAAGTAAGAAACATAGTGTTGTTGCATGTTCTAATGCAAAAGCTGAATATAGATCTATGGCCCTAGCTACATGTGGACTAATGTGACAACTCCTTCAAGAATTGAGATTTTGTGAAAATGAATAGATGAAGTTGCATTATGACAACAAAAATCTCTTCATAGAGCCTCCTATCCAATGTTTCGTGAGAGAACTAAACATATAGATTGATTGTCGTATTTTTAGAGACAAGTTGTTGTCTAAGGATCGTATTACTGAGTTTGCACATCCTCAAATTTTGGTACTAATCTAGTTCCATGCATAACCCATTCAAAGTTTCGTGATATTCCGTTAGAGAGAGACAACCTTCTTTAGCATTAAATACTCCGTTCTCAATGTCATAACAATCGGCAAAATCCTTTTTCAAAGAAAAAGTGTTATTAAATTCATCCAATATCTCTTTAGTATAGGAATAGAACATATTGTTTCGGTCATCAAGGGACCTACCACATTTTGAATATCATTAAGATCCAAAGGGAAGAGTTTCTCTTCAAAGAATGAAAAAAATTACAAAACAAAGATGTAATAAAGAAAACCCGTTTGGCAAAAAAAAGCTGAAAAGCTCATCCACTCTAAGTCGAAGCCAAATTGAATCTCACCGTACCTTTTGGAATAGGCTCAGGAGGCTCTGACAACCCTGTTTGTGGCTGGGGTGGCAAGTGGGGCTTTGGTGGAGCTAGGCGTGTGGGCTACATATGCTGGTTCTAGTGGTAGTGTGTGATGACATGTGACAACTCTATTGGTGACACAACTATCGACATTTCGATTGTGGGCATGGGACACATCTTTTTGGCCCATAACTAACCTCAATTGCAATGACAGTGACAGCGGTTTACATGGCAGCCGATACTAAGCTGGCTCTCAAGATTGAGAGTTTTGATGCCAACTTGAACTATATAAGAAAATGAATAATTATTTTATTGACAACAATCACACCAATTACATTTTTATCACCTATATTTGTAATGACCTCTAAAATGAGAAAACAAAAATATGCTGAATTGAATAGGAAAATTTGATAGATATTTTCTCCTAATTAACATGGAGATATTGAGGATATTTTTATTCAAATAATCCGCTATTTACAACATTAAGTTTTATCTGAGTTTCTGAATTCTTAATCTTATGTGGTTTATCTATTCGTCTCATGTTTACATACAAAACTTAAAAGTCCTTCAATAATTTTTATAAATTTTTATTTGAGCTACTGATTTCTTATCTTCCGTGGTTGATCTATTGGTCTTTTGTTTTGCAGACAAAACTTAAAAGTGCTGTTCAGCTGCAAGACCTTTTAGATGCCACACGGATGCTGGTGCCTCGCACTAGGTATGTCACCTGTGTAAATATTGATCACGTTAGCGTTTCATGCAGTTCATTGTCTCACACCCAGGATTATTGAAATCTCAATCACAGTGATTGGTGTCTACATTCTTTGCTTTAAACTGGAACATGGTTTGGCCTACTGTGTATTTTCACTTAAAGGTTATTATGCACACTTTTAACCAATGAATGTGTAAGAAAAAGAAAAGCAAAAATTACATATTTTACCTTTTAGGTTACATGCATGTGTTGAATGCCCAGATTGCATGTTTCAAAATTAGGTTAACAAGTAATTACTCTTCACAATTTGTAGGAGTGATTGATACAACTTCTCTAATGATGCACTCTAATTAAAATTCTTAATTATTTGGTCTCTTTTTTGACAATTACACTTGATAGATAAATCAGGTTAGCAGCTCTTTTACTATTATTGCATTAATGTTTCTAGGAATTATGTTGTATCTATCAAAAACATTTTTAGGGACTTGCTGAACAGTTTAAGAAGCACATTGGTCATGTTCTTGTTCATGCTACTAGAGCTTGATCAACTAATCCTCACCTCCAGTATTGTAGTTAAATTTTCCATATAGTTCAGTATAACTTCAAAAACAAAGAAATATTTTATTGATATCAGTCACACGAATTACATTTTCATCATATCTGTTTGTAATAACTAAAACCTTTAAAAAAAAACATGCTGAAATTGAAATAAATTGGAAAATTTTGAAGATATACTTTCCTAATTACTATATTGAGAATATTTTTTTATCCTAATAATCTACTATTTACAATAGTATATATCTTCTATAAAAGGTAGTTCTGTGCCTATACACTGTCTAGTTCTCACTTCTTTTCTGGCCAGTGGTTGTTTATAGTTAGCAAACGAACTCTTGCTCAGCCCAGCTTTGTTGCTAGGGAGGTGATTGATCTGAGGTCTGATAGCTCTCTAGACATGCAGAGGAGTTGAAAAGCTCTTTCCTACTGATGATTTATTTCCTTTTCTTTTATTACTTTCGTCACTTTCTCAAGGCTTCAAGGGGGCAGTTATTCTAAAAGCTGAAAATTTTGGGGCTGATTTGGCTTTTTTCATGGTATTAGAGCTTCTATGGTCTATCTATCAGGATTTCTATCCTTACTTCATTCATTATTTAATGACAATAACAACCAAGCATACATATCCCCCTAACTTGGGTCCAGCAACATGGATGTGGAGGACCTCGTATTTGCATAATTTTTTTCCTTCCAAATGAAATTTCCTTATTTTTTAAATGTTTGAGCGAGAATGATGCATCTTTCATTTCATAGGCTAAGTTAAAAAACGCACACTTTCTGTTGCATGTATACTTTGCCATTTATACGTACCTACAGTAGTAGTACTACAAATAGTTTCCACCAGTTTTTTAGTCATATGCTGAGTTGGATTTTGGAATTAACTTTATCTTTGTATATATTTAGACGAGATCTAGAAAGTGACAGTGAGGCTGAAGATGTCGAGCATGCTGAAAAGCTTCGTCAAGTTAAAGCAGTTCTTGAGGAGGTTATTAATGCTCTTGGCACTGTTTTCTCTATTATTATACTTTGTATTATGAACCCTGTTGAAAATGTAATGTTATTCTATTATTATTTCTTTTGTATGTATCCATCTTCAGAGTTAGGGTTTCAACTAAGTAACTTGCCTCTTTTTGTATATATAAGTATATATCAATAAAAGAAGGTAAAACAGTGTAAGTTGAAAACACAGTATTTTCTCCATCATATTTATTCAAGTTTAGTAATTGGAATTTGAGTTAAATTTAGTTTTTTTTATAAAGTTCTCTGCATTAACTTGTGCCCTTGATTGGGTTTGCATTTCGATGCTAAATGAAATTTCAGTTATGTATTAGCTCTCAGGTACAACTCTATATGGAAAAAAAAAATTAAGTTCATGGCCATTTTGGATTGGATACATACTCTTATGAGGGTGTAGAAGAATTCGTTCTTATTATTTATTTCATAATATTGATTAAGCTATATGGTGGAATGCAATGCCCTACTTGCTGAAGTCCATGATTCATTGACTAAAAACTGGGCATAGAAATGAAATTATTGATGTTTCTCTGTTGTGCATAATACAGGATATTGTATGTTAGCTGAGACATGCCCAAGCCATACTGATACAACATATAAGCTTGCGTGTCCTTTTAAAGCCTGTAAAACTGCTACCTTAACATTTTTTTAATCAAAGTCGTGAATTGTTTCATTTCTTTTCCTTTTCTACATTATCAGGGAGGACATTTCTCTGGCATATATAGGAAAGTTCAACTAAAGCCACTAAAGTGGGTCAAAGTGACAAAAGCCAATGGTGAAATTGAAGAACGACCAATTGAAGCTCTTATGATTCTTAAATATGGTGGCGTTCTTACGCACGCTGGCAGAAAGCAGGTTCTGAGGCTGAATTTCATATACTGTTATTATTTTTAGGAATAAAATGGAATTTCCATTTATAATCTTCTTTCCTAGTTGTTTGAATTTCTCTTTTTGCAGGCTGAAGAACTGGGAAGATATTTCCGGAATAAAATGTATCCAGGTAAAAATTCAATTAGGTTTTCTTAAAGTAAATGACATAAATAGCTGAAATAGGAGGAATATTGTTGATATTCAAACTGTACAGGGATTCATCTTTTATATAGGAAATTACATAAAATAATAAAGTAATTTACCAAAGTATGGAAATTGATCATCCTAAATTAGTTTAACTGTAAGGACCAAGTGAATAGTTTAACCTAGTATGTATTTGTGTTTTAGTTTGTGTAAGATATGATATGTTTCATACAAAATCGTGCATTCTTACTTCATATAACATCAACTTGTCAGTGGCTTGTACTATGTATAAAGGCAAACTTTTATGTGGTTTAAAATTACAGGAGAAGGTACAGGGCTACTTCGCCTCCATAGTACATACCGTCATGATCTGAAGATTTACAGCTCTGACGAGGGTCGCGTGCAGGTATGGCCTAAGTTGTGATCACCTTTAATCAAGAAAGGCCAAGTGGTTTTCATTATCGGTGCTACATTTATACATTTTATACGTGTTTGATCAGATGTCCAGATTATCATCTTAATTTGTCCTTTGGCATCATATGTGAACCATTTTTCCATGATCTGTTAAACAGATGTCTGCAGCTGCTTTTGCCAAAGGACTTCTCGACCTAGAAGGGCAGCTAACTCCAATCCTGGTTTGTGTTCGTTTTGCTGAAGAAAATATTTGATCTATTTTATATTGGGTATAGTTGAGATAAATTTAAAGAGAAATCTTATCTAGAGCGCTTAATTTTCCTCTCGTAGGTTGTCATATTTACATTAATAGTGGTTGTCCTTAGATACAGTATGGAGAAGGAAGAGTAAAAAACATGAAAAGTCATATCTCAATACATATTCATTCGCTAAATCTCACAAAAAGTTTCATTCTTGAACCACACTAGTTCACAAGAGGTGTCATTGCCCTATATTCAACTTCAGTAGTTGATCAGGACTGCATTTTGTTTCTTGTTTTTCCATGAAATAATATTTCCTACGAGAAAAATATAACATCCTATAGTAGAGCGTCTCTCTGGATACCCTACCCAATCGCCATTACTACAGTAAGAGATTTGGGTATTTCCTTTATCTTCATATAACAGACCTTGTCTTAGATCATTTTTTAGGTATCTTAGGATATATATGATAGCATTCCAATGATCATTGCGAGGAGTCTGCATGAACGGACTAACACCAACTGCAAAAGATAAATAAATTTTATAATCGGTCTTTTATATCTTTCTGGATCAGAGAAAGATTCATCATGTTCTGCCATTAATTTCTGATTTACCACCATAGGACAATCCAATGTTCTACAATCAATCATGCTCGTCTCTTTTAAAATATCTAGAGAATATTTCCTTTGAGAGATTACAACACCTTTTAACTGGCTATTTCAATACCAAGAAATATTTGAGGCTTCCAAAATCCTTTGTCTGAAAATGATTGCACCAGCATTCCTTTAGCTAAGATATTCTATCGGCATCACTCCCTATAATAACTATGTCATCAACATACATTATTAAGTAAACACATTTTACATAAAACTGAAAGATCTACTCACTACATTTCAGCCCAAAGGTTTGAACAATGTAGTTAAATTTTCCAAACCACAGCACGTGGAGATTGCTTGAGACAATAGAGAATGACGCAACTTACAAACCAAACCAAACTCTCTCTAAACAACAAACCCAAGAAGTTGCTCCATATAGACTTCCTTTACTAGATCGCCATGAAAAAAAAATATTTTTAATATTCAATTAATGAAGTGGTCAATGACGAATAGCTACCATGCCAAAGAAAAGACAAACAATAGTCATATTGGCCACTGAAGATAAAGTAATACTATAATCATGACTATAGATCTGAGTGTATCCTTTGACAACCAATGGAGTTTTGAAACAGTTAACTTCATTAGGGTCAACTTTAATGGCATAAACCCATCGACATATTACCATCTTCTTCCTGTGGAAGGGGAATGAAGGTTTCAATTGGAGAGGGTGTGATTAGAAGGGTGCCGTGGGGAGCAGCTTGGAAAACTGGTGAAGAGTGTTAGGATTTTTTAGGTGTTGCTGTGCTGTTCTTTGGAGTGCAGTTGGGTGTTGGGTGTTGGGTGCTGTTATTTTTTTGGTTCTGTCATTTGGTTCTTTTATAAGTGCATGTTTGGGTTTGGCTTTCCCTTTTGTAGGTTTAGGTTTTTGGTTATACTTTCTTTTGTGGAAGTGTAACTTTGTGGCTGTGGTACACGGGTTGGGATACCCATTAAGTATTATCTTTCATGACTTATCTTTCAATAAAGCCTATTCTAACAGATATATTTGACTGATTTAATTTTTTTTTGTAAGGTTTCCCTTGTTAGCAAGGACTCCTCCATGTTGGATGGGCTTGAAAATGCCAGCTCTGAAATGGAAGAAGCCAAGGTTTGTAGTCTCTTTTGTTATTTATATTGCCTTCTATACTATAGGATTTTTTCAATTTCGGTGAAAGTGGATTATGATCGGGAAGACAAAGAACTTGGTTGCTCGACATTTAAGAGAAGGATGGATGGGGGAATATAAATGGCATACCTAACCTTTTACTGGAGAGTAACCGTGCAGTTAAATTTGATCAACAAATTTATTCATGATTTTTTAGTAAATTGATAAAATTATTTCTTGAGCAAGAGATGGAGAGAACTTGTTACCAGACTTTGTAATTTCATATATTATTTATATTTAGCTTAACATGTAAATTCTGTTATTATTCAGTCTTTTTGAGGCGTAACAAACGATCGCGTGTTTTGATTGGATGTCATTAATATCATATGGTTTGGAATGTTGAGAATAAAATAATTGATATATATCGTCTTTATCTATATAAATAGGAAAAGTTTGAAATGTTTAACTATTATTTAGTGATTGTATCCTTACGTAATTAATTCCATTTTATTTCTGAATTATGTTAACTATATATAATTCAAACTTCTGATGAAAACTTTTAGCATTATGAGACCATAAGCTCCACAGCCCTGTAAAGAAGTTAAAATTTGAAAGAAATATAACATTTTTGTAATTTAAGCCAAGCTTCTAAAATTTATTGATTGACATATAATACTATTAAAACTTTGGATATTTGTCTCAAATAAATACCCGGTAAAGTAAGTCGAGAAATGGACGATCTGCAAGCTACAAAACGACAGGTCCAAATTTCTAATAACGGATGTATGGTACTTATGCACTTCATTGTTCCTACACTTTAGTAAGATTTGGGGGTACTGCAATGCTAATATACCTTTTTATCGTACTCTTTTTGTAGGCTCGGTTGAATGAAATTATTACGTGTAAAGCTAAGCCAGTTGATAGCAATGGATCATCTGAATTTCCTTGGACTGTTGATGGTGCCGGATTGCCACCCAATGCATCAGAATTACTCCCCAATTTGGTAATGTTTTGTAAATCTTGTTCTCAAACTTAGTTCCTTAGAATTTGACCAATGGTGTTTACAAATTTACAAACATCACATAAAAGGATTCAAAATGCACTTGCAAACAAGAAAGGAAACGAAGGCTTAATGACAATATAAATAACACTGGAAAAAGGATGACCGAGACTGTGTTGAAGCCATATTTTTAGGTTCCAAATTCTGAACTTGTTTGATGACTAGAAGAAAAAAAAAATATTTTGTTTGGTACTGCCGTTATCTTTTTCATGCTGCAAGTAGTATAACATGTCTTTATCATTCTCATGGTAAATAAAATTTCTGAAGTTTTGGTTTATAACAAAGTTGAATTTCGTATGTGATCCATGTAACCAACTTCACCTAGTAGGATAAGGCTTAGTTGTCGTTAGTTTGTTTGGAGAGTTTCAAGAATGTGTTTTCAGAAATATGAATTCATTCCATTATCACTTTGAATCATTTTAATTTGCTTCATATACTGTCTCTCTATGTGATCCATATAACCAACTTCACCTAGTAGGATAAGGCTTTGTTTTAGTTTGTTTGTTTAGTGAGTTTCAAGAATTTGTTTTCAGAAATGTGAATTCATTCCGTTATCACTTTGAATCATTTTAACTTGCTTCCTGTATTGTCTCTCTACATAAGCAATTAAATTTAGAAGAGCTCATGATACTGAAATAGACCAGACTGCCCGAGAAAAGTCACGAGTTATAATCAAGAAATAGTAAGTACTACTACTCTTTTTGGTATAGAGGAAACAAATAGGATGAATAAAAATAAAGAGTGAGTGAGTGGAAATAGGTGAGAAATAAAGTGGAGTTAAAATGTTTGTTTAATAAGAAGTAGAGAAAAGATGGAGAGATATGCAGGAATAGATGAGAAATATTACAGTGAGTCCAACCATTTTTAAATTATTTCCAACTTATTTTTCCTCTTCCAAACACATCAACTTATTTTCGGTTATCTTTCCTGCACCTCCATATTTTCCTCTTAAATCTCATATTTCAGAAAATACCAAAATAACCATCATATTCTATTGACATTTTTTTTAATTTTGGAATGGGAAATTCAGAGACTTCTTTAATTACAAAATGTGAAAGTTAATATTTATGATTTTTTGCATTTTGGATTGTATAATCCGGAATGGAATTCATAATGCAAATTGTATTTTGGATTATACATTCTGAAATACAAATTTTCAAAGAAACAAATTGAGAAAGATAATTTTGGTATTTTAGGAAGTGTGGGGTTACAGGAAGACATGCATGGAGGTACGGGAAGAATTCTCATCTTCTTAGACTTCTCATCCCAGATTATTTTCCTTATCTTTTCTCCTGTCTATCTTCTCTGCCTATATCTTTCACGTATTTCTGATCAATTTTAAATAAAAAAAACAAAGATCACTTTCTTCACCTAATAAAATAACAAATCTTAATTGATTTCATAATTAAGGTTACTATGAAAACGGAAATGATTGTCCTAATTACGTTAATTAGAAAAGCGTAAATCATTGTCCTAATTATAGTACTAGGAAAGCAAATGATTACAAGAAATCATAGAAATAAAAATCACTACCAATATGCCCATTGCTAGCAGGTTCCTTGCTATGCGAAGTTATGGGAGAGGGTCATTGTACGCAACATTATATGCAAAGAGGCTATTTCCAAGTTTGAAGATTAACTGTTCTCGGAGGAGGTGCAACTTTACCATTAAGCCAAGTCTCATCCTCTAATAAACCTTATAATTAAGATATAATAAAAAAATTCCTCGTCAGTTCTTACCTTTAATCGCATCTTAATTGCCACTTCTTCTATCAATAGAATTTTAAATTATTCAGGTAAATTGCAAGTAAAGCCTCTCTAGCAAAATAGCTAATTTATATTCACGGTTTATTTAATTTCTTAATTTTCCTGGTGTCAATAGGTAAAGTTGACTAAGAAAGTTACAGAACAAGTAAGACTACTTGCAAAGGATGAAAATGAGAAACTTACAGAAAGAAACTTATATGATATAATTCCTCCCTATGACCAAGCAAATGCACTTGGTAAGACAACTATTGACGTTGACCGAATAGCTGCTGGATTACCTTGCGGTAGTGAAGGATTTCTATTAATGTATGCTCGATGGAAAAAACTTGAAACGGACTTGTACAATGAACGCAAGGAGTAAGTATTTCACCTTTTTTGGTTTAATCTTGTTCCTTTCTTTTCGCCTTGTTTTATTTCTTATATTAGCCAGAAAAAATAGATATATACATGACCGAAATCACACAGGAATTTTCCGAAACTAATTATTTCTTATGTAAGTTAAAAGTCAGTACATAATTTATAATGACATTGCCTATATTTTTCCTTAACCCGTGGATGAAATTATTCTTTAATACATACATCAACTTAAATTATCTCACCTAAATTATTTTTATTCTGTTTCTAGAAATATATGTAGTGCTTTTAATGTTAGTTGTATCTTGTAGAACGTTAAATAAGTGAAGAAAGGTAAGAAAAGCTATTACTTAGAATTTTTACTTGCCTTTGTTAACTAAAGTGTTTTTAAATATTGATACGTTCAGTTTTTAAACATATTCCAATGGCAATTTCACTTGCAATACCATGAATTCCAGTACCTTACATGTGTTGCCAATGGGTTTCTGTTTTTCTGGTTGTATATGTGTTCTTGATTGGCAGACGCACTAACAGTATTTTTACACGTACAGACGCTATGATATCACCCAAATTCCTGATGTTTATGATTCATGCAAGTAAGTCATCCCTTTTATCTTTTATTTTTATTATAATTAAATAGTTCATTTCCAACTCTATAATATTTATGCAACATTGCATTTATGGAGATATATTATGATTATTTTCTGGAACTCTATCATTGAGTGATGTGATTTTAAATAAAACAACTGTCTTCATGGCTATCAATTTCTGGGAGCTTTTTCATATAGATTTCAAGGGGAAATTATGTAATCGAAGAGTCTTTTGTTTCCTGATAGCTATAATAGTACTAGCACTGAAATTTAGTCTTCTTTTAGTTTCCCCACGACTCATGGATATTATTTGTATCAAAGAACTAAAAGTTCAAATTGTTTGATTAAACGTGGCAAAAGTTTTGTAAATATATATGAATCAAGGCATATGATCTTCACATTCAAGGACACTTACAATTATTAAAGTTAAATTTTTAATGTCACACCAATAACAAAGGAGTCATCATCAACCAAGCCTTATCCCACTAGATGCCTGGAGATTTCATTTAAATTATGTATTTTTTCTTATTTTCTGATGGTAAGTTAATTTTGTCTTTATTACAGATATGATCTCTTGCACAATGCACATCTTAATCTAGAAGGACTAGATGAGCTTTTCAAAGTTGCTCAGGTATGTAGAACTGTGTTAGGGAATTTGACATTGTGTACAGTAAAGCACCCGTTTAACAACTCAATACTTTAATATTTTAATTATATTTAGTTTATTTTTTAATTTAAAATATTATTATATATTATTATAATGTCCCTAATTGCTTAGCCTATTTATTTGCAGATGCTTGCTGATGGTGTAATTCCAAATGAATATGGAATTAATCCAAAGCAGAAGCTGAAGATTGGCTCAAAGGTAAACTCCCGTTGTAAAGATAACTCAATTTTCATTTTACCTTACAAACCTCTAAAGTATAATCTTAGTCTTCCCTTCGGCATAATCATAGAACCAGCCACCCAAAATAAGGAAATCAAAATCATATCATCGTCATTGATATCCACTGAATTATATTGAATCTCAAAAACAGCAATTATTTTCTTTTTTAAGAACTTCAGCATATGAGACACCTCCAGAGATCTCTCTCATACCCCAAAAAACCCATGGTTCACTTTATATATTGTTGATTCTTTGTGAATAATGTATTTCAGTTTGCCCACTATGAAATTCAGGATCAGATTGTCTGAGCCATGGCACTGTGCTTTTAGCAACATGAAGCCTAAGTGTGTTTGCAGCAATCTGTGTTTTATGCTTTCTATCTTGAGGAAGAAAACGAAGAAAGCAGAATCTATGTTTTATAAATCTTGTGGAATTGATTTAATTTAAATCTTTGAAATATGTTGCACAAAAGGTTCAACTTCTGCTTTATGAGTGTTATTGCCGTACCATGTTGCCTCACCTTAATTATAAAAATTAATAGCCCTATGAATTTCTTTCGTCATACTATATCCGCATTGATGATCTAAATGTCACACAAAAAGAAGCATTCTATAATGTCTTCAGTTTGGTGCAGGTTATATTGTTTGATGAACGGCTGAACACAGTACTCACATCACATCACATTAATGCTTATTCATATGTACTTAACTCTAGACATCTGATTAATTTGCTTTTTGCTGTTTCAATTCAGATTGCTCGACGGTTGCTGGGGAAACTTTTAATTGATTTGAGGAACACTCGAGAGGAAGCCATTAATGTTATAAAGAATAATCAAGACCTTTCATTATCTGAAAAAATTAAGGAAGATGCAGAGGCCAACTCTAAACTATTCCATAAGATTGATGAAATAGATCAAGATGATGATGATGATAAAGAGACCAAATATCGTTTAGATCCAAAGTGAATATCTGGTCCTCATGTGATTTTCTACATTATTTTAATCTACTCTAATCTTATTGTTTTGCACCAGGTATGCAAATGTGAAGACACCTGACCGCCATGTGCGAACACGCCTTTACTTCACCTCTGTGAGTGTTGTATCCACACTCACCTAATCCTCATGAAATAAATATAGTGAGCTATTCAGGGGAGATTGAGGAATAACTATTGGAGCTGTTTTGAAATATAAATAAAGCTGATAGTCAGGGCAACTAAAAATATTGTATTGGCAGAACAAAAGTATCAAAACTTATATTGAAACCTCAACTGCAACTATACAATTATCTTAAATTCTAAATGGATACATGAAAACAGACTGATTCATAAAACTTGTAGCTTAGAATTGTCTGTAAATTTGATCTTCATACTCTGTTTCACTCGGATAATTTTGTTGATAGGAATCGCACTTACATTCTCTTATGAATGTTCTTCGTTACTGTAATTTGGATGAATCCCTTCAAGAAGAAGAGGGTCTTGTCTGCCATAATGCTCTAGAGCGACTATCTAATACAAAGGAGCTTGACTATATGAGTCACATTGTGCTTAGGATGTTTGAGAACACAGAGGTGAATCATTTTGGCCATTACTAGTTATTACCTGTAGAGTTACAAATTATTCCCAAAAGTTATTGTAGTTCCTTAAATTTTTTAGTAATATGAGTATATATATTTATATAATTATGTTTGTATTTATGGAACTTTCTTTTGACTTTAAAATGGCAGATTGCTTTAGAAGATCCTAGAAGGTACCGCGTAGAGCTGACCTACAGCCGTGGTGCCGATCTATCCCCACTGGAGGTAATCATATGCAATAAAATACATTTTGCATTTTACATTTTGTTCATCCAACAAATATTTTTTAATTGAATACTTCACCGTTGAGTGTCATACGAACACCAATGTCTAATACGTGTATCTGACGTGTTCGAGCCTCAAATATTTATAGATGTAAATGCATTTTGCTGAAGTTTTATAGGCAAACATGGTGAATTTTGAAAAGCTAACATAGAATACATAATAATTATGGTTGGCAGAAGGAAGGTAGTGAGTGTACTTCACTGCATCAGGAGCACACACTGCCCATCATGGGTCCAGAGAGGTTGCAAGGAATTGGATCATATCTGACATTAGAAACCATGGATAACATGATTCGTCCATTTGCAATGCCTGCAGAAGACTTTCCTCCTACACCTGCTGGATTTTCTGGTTACTTCTCTAAATCCGTCCTTGATCGTCTCGTAAATCTTTGGCCTTTCCATAGGCAATCCAGTAATCTTGGAAAATAGTCTCTCCTACCTCTTTTTTATTTTTTCACTTCAATATATTTTTTCTTTTTTTTAAATCTAATGTCCTTTCAATTAGTTTTCATTTAATTTTATTTCTTTTTAGTTCTTTAAAATTACAAAAGTTATGTAATTTGGTTCACGGAGGGGGACCGGAATGCAATGGCGAATAGAAGAACTAAAAATAAATAAATTTTTTTATAGAAACTATTTTATTTTAAAAGTATTCGACTAAATTATTTAAGCGTCTTTTAAGTTTATGTTGTGTTCAACTCTATTTTTTTAAAATAAAAATGTTACAATGGTAGAAATTTTGGTTTGTAAAAATTTTGGTTAGTACTACTC
>Ga0123341_1000332_pt1 | contig 26685 bp, 26 predicted proteins | sample Turbeapinknodule_FD_89959 | JGI IMG/M metagenome (GOLD analysis project Ga0123341, IMG submission 89959) | Root nodule microbial communities of legume samples collected from Mexico - Turtle bean Mexico pink nodule | ecosystem: Host-associated > Plants > Roots > Nodule | place: Mexico: Nepantla...
AATAATAAAAAATACATATAAAACCAAGTTATATGATAGAATTATATAATACTCACTCGTTATTTTATAACTATCAATTTAAAAAACCTATTTTCTTTATTTATTAATTTTAAATTTAAGATAACGTTAATTATCTTTTTAATTACACTTTTAGTTATGATGTAAATAAGTATCATAACTGTTTCATTAAGATATAAAATTAGTATTTTTTTATTTTTAAATGATAATTTTAAAACAGAGATAAAAAGGACAGATTATTGTAAAAAAAATCGATTTTGAAGGTCTACTTGTTTTAAAATGTATTAAAATTAATTTTAAATTATTTAACATGATTCAACAGCATATAATTTTATATTAAAATAAATATAAAATAGGAGAAGATGTTGATTTCCTCCAATACCTAAAATGTGTTACACGCTCCTCAATGCGCGTGACGAACTTTTTCACTGTTTTTATTATTTTACGAGGTCTAAATTTTCTGCCAAGCATCCCATCAGATTGAGTCACCCGCGTCATGATTGTTTTCTGTGAACCGACGTCGTTTCTACATTACATTATTCATCTCCACCTGAAGTGGTAAGGGGTCACTCCGTACACACTTTTTTTCGAGTATCAATTCTCATAAATCATTATATTATATTAAACAACGAATTAATGTTAAATATGTTTTAGAAAATATTATTTTTTTCGCTTTCTTAATTCTTTTTATTAAACTTTCAACGCTTAGGTCTTTATTGAGATTTTTTTCTTTGTAATTTAGTCTAATCTCATGTTTCTTTTTCTTTTTATGCTCTTTTATTTTTCATGATATGCACGTGTAGTTTTAATAAAAATAATAATTAACCACCCTTACAAAATTAGCAACTTTTCCTTTTATGACTATGATAATATTATCTATGGTTCTATATTTTCATACTCCCAATACCAAGAAAGTGTGAACGCATAACAACAACGACACAAATATCAAATCAAAATGAAAAAGAAAATGTATATAAAGATCGTAAACATGGTGCTATATATTTACTTTATATATTTATAATATGAATTAAAATAATATATATAGTAGGTTTCATAAAAGAAAACCAAAAAGTGTAATTATAATATGAAATAGTGATCTGCAATTACTTCAAGGAAATAGAGAATTTATAATTATTTTTTATTACTTTGTTTATAACATAATAATAATGTTAAAATTTAAAATACAATTAGTGTAAAATAAAAATATTAAATATATACATAACATGGGAATATCTCATTATTATACGTTGTTATAAATAATTTACTTGGACCGAGGTAAAAGTATATTATTATTACAAAGTTTTAAAAATTAATTAGAAGGATTAAAAAATTATAATGTAATTACAAAAAGAGCACAGAGTTTACTCTATTTACGTATTCTTTTTAAAATAAGATTTAAGGTTGATTTTTTAAGTAGTAGGTGTAGTGAGTATAATAATTTTATTTATTGTGAAAAATCTGCGCTTTTTCTGTTCATGCTTCATATAGGAATGTTCTTCTTCTAGAAATGAAAAATTATTTTATCTTTTTTAGGACATTTCTTCATTTCGATTCACTTGTAGAGACTCTCCCATAGATATGGTGGTGACCCTCTTGTGGTTCCAGCTTGTTATCGCAGCTTTCTGATTTTACCAGCCACTGCTTTCCCCGGTACTCACTCTTCTTACATTTCAAGCATTCTCTTAGTTCACTTGCCATTACTTTTGCTTCTGTATTTAACCTGACACCATATTCTACATTATCATTTTTCTACTTGGGGTTTGCCTTCAAGTTTTGAGCTTTGTTACTGGGGTTTCTCCAGCACTTGCTTGATCTGAGTCTTTCTGTTTATGTCCAAGGTTTTGTGCTTTTTTGGTCTCTCGTGGTTGGTTTCAATTTATCTGCACCAAATTTGCTTTAAGTGAAGTTAAATTTTGAGTCTTAAATAGTTTAATGGTCCTGTCCTTACATTGTATCTTCAGTGTAGGAAGTTTGTTGAAGATAACCACCAAATGTTAGGTGGCTGCTTCACTGGCAAAGTTAATTTTTTTTTTTTTTGTGTTTCTCCAACTTTCCTTTTGTTTTGTTCCCCTTATTGAGTCAACTATACTTCATAATTAGTGAGTTCAAAAACCACTTATTGTTATCTGACTAGGATTGTTGGTAAAATGCAAATCTAAATCGGATTTATTGCTGTCTGTTTCACTTCAGAGGGTTTGTGAGTTGTGATTGTTCAACTACATATTCAACTGCATTTAAGAAGTTTTGCTTTGAAAAGACCCTTATATTTGCCGCAGCAATGAAAGGAAAGAACAGGAGAAGTGGTGGTGCTGTTCATATGGAATACCTAATTCACATTCAGGAGATCAAGCCTTGGCCCCCATCGCAATCTCTGAGATTGCTTCGTTCTGTATTGATACAATGGGAGAATGGGGAACGTGCTTCAGGGTCTACTGGTATTGTTTCCCTTTCTCCCAGTCCTAGTTCTGTTGCTGGTGAAGGAAAGCTTGAGTTTAATGAATCATTTAAGCTTCCTGTAACTCTGTCAAGGGATATGTCTATCAGAAATAGTACTGCTGAGGTGTTCCAAAAGAATTGCTTGGAGTTCCACTTGTACGAGACTCGAAGAGACAAGACTGTTAAAGGGCAGTTGCTGGGAACTGCCATCATAGACTTGGCAGATTGTGGTGTACTTAGAGAGACTTTGAGTATTCGTACGCCATTGAACTGCCAGAGGAATTACAGAAACACGGATCAGCCACTTTTGTTCATTCAAATTGAGCCTGTTGAAAAGAGTTACCCTAAATCCTCTTTGAAAGACAGCTTGTCAAAGGGGGTGCCAAAGGACAATAACGGCAATGAATCTGTATCAGCATTGATGAATGGAGAGTATGCTGAGGAAGCTGAGATTGCTTCTTTTAGTGATGATGATGTTTCCTCTCATTCGTCTGTGGCTGCAGTCACTACTTCCTCTGAGTCTAGCGCATGTATGCCTCCCGAGCAAGAAGAGGTATTTCCTCACATTCTATTCTCTTATTTTTAGCAATGTACATTTCTTTTTTTTTTCTAACCATGTTAGTGTCTGGTAATTTATGTTGTCCTCAGCAATATTCCATTAATATACTATTTTGAAATAGGACAAAATGCAGTCATTGCAATGTTTAGATGTTTTGCACTTGTTGACAAAGGTATAAAACTTGTCATCAAATGCTTGACTGGACCCTTTCAAAAGAAATTGTGCAAGGAAATCAAGAATCCTATTTGTTGTATTTCCAATTACCCACATATAAGGATATGAAGAAAGTACATGGGAACAGGAGAAAGAGTAGGGATTAATTTTCATTTGTTATAAGCTATAACAGATTGTGTTAGTGGAAAAAAGATATGGAGGCAAATTATGTGAGTTAGTTAAATGACAAGAACAAATATATCGCTGGCATGGATTGAGTGATTTTGGTTGCAGGAAGGTTGCAGCACCCGGGGCAGTGCTGCTTATCCAGTCTTTACTGTTTGTCATTTCATTTTGTTGATCATCTTGCACTGTTGGTCCTATAACAATGGAAGTATGAGGATTTCTAGAGTGATTCCTTTAAAATCTCAGTTTCCTATCCTTATCTAATTACATGTTTCACTACACATTTCTCTTTTTGGTATAATGGGAATGGTAGTGCTGTCATTCTTCTTGCTGGGTATATATCTAAACATAATGTAACATTGAGAAAAATCTTGTTAAGCTATTTAGTAATTGTTATTTTGCTAATAAGGGTTATAATATAATGATGCCTCCTTTCTGTATGTTGGGCATATCTAAATATAATGATATATAAAGAAGATTCTCGTGAAGCCATGTATTAATTGCTGCTGAATTGCAGAATGGACCAAATGGATCAGCTCAAAACAGTGGTAGGAATGACAAGGGGTATCACCCATTGGCCTCAGAGACAAGAGTTGAGAAGTTGAATGTGATGGAGCAAGATGCATATGAGAGACTGGAGAGGAATTCTTCCTATGTGTCTTCCATGGATGTGTTCTCTGAAGTTGAGAGTCCAGTAAATGGTCATGCCTCTATTACAAGCATTCCCCAGTATAGATCAGTGACTACCCCAAAGCAGGTTGCTTCTTTGAATGCTGATTCTTCTCCCCCAGCCTTAGAGGAAAATTCTAAGAGCAGGTTCAGAAGCAGTGAGCATGAAAATTTGGATCAGGAGGGTTGTGAAAAAGTTGCCAATTCTAGAGAAATGGGTACAGTTGTTCAACTAAACAGTAATGAAAGTGATTTTGACATCTATTCTAGAACCACTACATCTCTAGGTAGTGATTACCTCGACAAGAATCCAAGCATTGGTTTGGAAACCAAAGACAACTTAAGTGAGATATGTGAGGAAGTTGATAAAAGTCTTGTGCAGGAGGGGGGTTCCATTGAGGATAAGCATGGAAATGAAATGTTGCATTTTGATAAGCTGTATCTTGTTGAAGATGAATCAGTGATGCAATATGCAAAAGATCAAGCTTTATTGAGTAGCAATTTATATTCTTCAGGTGGGTCAGATAATGGTTTGAAATGCAATTTTCTGAAAAACGAAAGATTAAAGCATGTTAAGTCTGTAAGGTCATCATCATCAGACTCGGTTAGGAGTATTGGGTCACTTGGTAACAATCATCTCACTGAGGTAAAGGAAAATGGTGTTAATGGAGATGTCCAAAATAATGGAGGGAACATTCAAAGCAGTGACAGAAAAGAGGCCAAGGTTTATCCAAGGGAAGCTAAAAAGGTCATTTTAGACAGCAAGATTGAACACATGGAAAACAAGATAAAGATGCTTGAAGGAGAGTTAAGAGAAGCTGCTGCTATTGAGGCTGCTTTATTTTCAGTAGTTGCCGAACATGGAAGCTCAATGAGTAAGGTTCATGCCCCAGCTCGGCGCCTTTCCAGGCTGTACCTTCATGCTTGTAAAGAAAATATTGAGGCAAGAAGGGCTGGGGCTGCTAAAAGTGCTGTTTCAGGATTAGTCCTTGTTGCAAAGGCATGTGGAAATGATGTCCCAAGGTAAGCTTGAGTTATATTAGTTACTGCCTTATTTTGGGTATAATGGTTACTTCATTTTATTTCAAGTATATTTATCCATTTTCCTATCACTAGTCAACATAATATTTTAATCACAGGTGGCTTCATCGTGAGAAGTTTGGGATTTGTTTCTAATTAAAGTAACTGTCTTTAATTTAATTAATTAACTCTGAAGGCAAGAAACTTTATTTGGCATGAAGAACCGCCTAACAATTAATTACACATACACTGCTCTGTTTGAAATGAAATCAAACTTATTCTAGTCGCAATAAAAAAAGAAAGATAATACAACATTATGTGAAAGATAATATGGATATACTTCATGAAACTGAGCTAATTGGATCATCAGATTAGATATTTGAGGTATTTAATTATTACTGCCTAAATTGGAAGTTTCATTTTCATCAGAAACTGTGCTGACTGCCAGGGCAATTAATCTCTTCTTGTATCTGGATGCAGGTTGACATTTTGGCTGTCTAATTCTATTGTGCTGAGAACAATTATAAGCAAAACTACCAAAAACATGACACCATCTAATCCTTCTGGATCTAGAACAAGGAAGAATGGAGAGGCCAAAGTTGGAAATGTAACACAACATCTAATATGGAGGGGGTTCTCTCCTAGGAAAAACGATTATACAGCTTTTGAGAATGGGGGTATAGGTAAGTGGGATGACCTAAATGTGTTCACCTCAGCATTGGAAAAGGTAGAAGCTTGGATCTTTTCTCGCATTGTGGAATCTATTTGGTGGCAGGTAAGGCTTTCATCTCATACAAAAGTCTTAAGTCCCCATATGAGCTCAAGCTCATTATAAATATAAAATAGTCCCATTGGCTTCTAACATGGATCATTCTTTCTCTGTGTCCCAGTCTTTGACTCCATGTATGCATCTTTCTGATGCAAAGGTCAATCGTAAAGATTCTTCAAAAAACTATAAAAGTATGTCTGGCTCATGTGACCAAGAGCAGGGAAATTTATCGCTAGATATTTGGAAGAATGCTTTTAGAGAAGCCTGTGAAAGGCTATGTCCTATCCGAGCTGGAGGGCATGAGTGTGGTTGTTTGTCTGTGCTGCCTAGATTGGTTAGTATATATCTACCCATTTCCCTCTTCCTTTCCTTCAATGTTTTTAGGGTAAAGGTACTCTTAGTACCTTTTTGTATTTTCCCTCAATTGTCATTTATCTGTATGTTTAGTCTGCATGGGTACCTGAGGAGCTTTGAAATGGATGATTATGTAAACAAAGAATAATGAGTGCATGTATTTTTCACTGGAGCTTAGTGCCTCCTACTGGAGAAAAAGGGGGAGAAAATAATGGTTTCTGCAAATTGCTTAAGCTGAAGCCAAATATTTACTACTCCCCTGGGATGTGAATCCCCCAACTTCCCCAACAAACTAATTTGAATATACCAATCTATGTATCTACGTTGTCAGAATATGTGGCAAAATTGACATCAGACTGCATTCTGTTTTTACTTATTCTAGATAATGGAGCAGTGTGTGGCAAGATTGGATGTTGCCATGTTCAATGCCATTCTTCGGGAATCTAATGATGATATTCCAACCGATCCTGTATCTGATCCCATCAGTGATCCCAGGGTTCTCCCCATTCCACCTGGTAAATCAAGCTTTGGATCTGGTGCACAGCTAAAAACAGCGGTAACATCTCTTATCCTATGTAGCACATACACTGACATGGACACTGTATACTACATGGACACTTGTGTAATCTCCAAAATATAAAACACGACATAAATCTATATATTATATCATTATGAATTATATAAATTGACAATTATGATTTATGTGAACAAATACGGCTGAGTTTTTTCCGTGACTGAGATTTGTTCCTTATTTCTATAATCATAATAAAAACTTATACAATGAGTTTGTGTTTTTAGAAAATCACTGTATTTGTCCATTTTAAAATTATGTTGGAACCATGTTAGAATTGTTAGAAACCCATTCTTTTTTTGAATTGGACACTTCATCGATACGTGTTGTACGTGTGTCAGTGTTCGATCCGTGGGTCCAACACGAACATACTATTTAAGAAGCGTGTCTGAGTCTGATCTCAGAAGGTTTTTATCTGAACTAGAACATTTGGCTCTGTACTAATGAATGTAACTGCAACCTACTGTCATAGGTTTGGTTTACTTTCCTTTCTGCTAATATCTGTTTCTTGAATGTAGCTCTAAAAGTGGGCCAGGAGTATGACTTTTTGGCCTGGAGTTAACCACTAAGATATTAAGCTTTTAGAGGTTAACTGCTTTTCAGCAAAAATGAAAAATAAAGGATGATTTGAATGCATATGTTTAATAGAATGTCACTGGAGATAAGTTGTCTTGACTGATTAGTTATTTCATTTGCGTTCTGGATTTCTCAGATCGGGAACTGGTCTAGATGGCTGACCGACCTATTTGGTCTGGATGATGATGATTCACTTGATAGAGATGGTGATGACCTTGGCAGCAATGATGGAAGTCAAAATACATCCTTCAAATCCTTCCATCTTCTTAATGCATTAAGTGACCTCCTGATGCTTCCTAAGGATATGCTCTTAAGTGCATCCATTAGGAAAGAGGTTAGCCAATGAACTTGTTTTTCGCCATTTAATTAACTTGCTACGTGTTTCTTCCCCTTAATCGTTCTTTCATCCTTGTTTGTGAAGGTGTGCCCAATGTTTACTGCACCTCTAATCAGGAGGATACTAGACAATTTTGTCCCAGATGAGTTTTGTCCTGATCCAATTCCTGATCATGTTTTTGAAGCTCTGGACTCACAGGTTAGATAAATAAATTTGCAGTCGTCTTTTTGTTTTCGTTATTTATTACTACATCCGACTCTCACACTAGTTTAGTGTCGTAGTTAAGTTTAATCTTCTTGTGTTCATACAATAAAGAAATATTTTTCCTAAATTACCCTCAAATTGTATTTATTGAAAATGTTTAGGTTTGAAATAGTATCATTAAATAAGGTTTAAAGAATCGAAATTTGCTTACATGACCAACTTTTTTCTTACATCTGAGTAATATAGGATTTATAGTTTTATACTTCATACATGCCTCATGAAAACAATGGGTAAATGAAATTGACATCTCATGATATGTACATGGTTGTTTATTTGATGTTTTATGATTAATTGATTAAGAACTTCAAATTTGTCTTATGGTCTCTATATGTGCTTTTAATTTGAAGCAGGATGATATTGATGATGGAAATGAGTCCATCAACGATTTCCCATGCAATGCAGCTCCCATTGCATATTCACCTCCACCAGCAACTACCATTACTAGCATTACGGGGGAGATTGGAAGTGAATCTCAGCTTAGAAGAAGCAAATCTTCCGTTGTTAGGAAGTCATACACCAGTGATGATGAACTCGATGAACTAAACTATCCATTATCTTTGATATTGAATAATGGCTCCTCCGCACCACCATCAACAAAGTCCAATTGCAAGTGGAAAGAGAGTCGCGATGAATCTTCCATTAGATTTGAACTTCTGAAGGATGTCTGGATGAACAGTGAATGAATAGATTGCACCCTTTTTTCTGTTACATTTCTTCGCTAGCACTGTAAAAAAGCAAGGTATATATACTCTAGGTTTAACAGAACAAAAACACCGAGTACTGAAAAACGAGATGGTGGAAATGGCCTGCATATAATAAATAATGCTAAGTCGCTGCGTGTATCGTACAATAAGGAGAGATTAAATTCTGAATTGCTTATTTATGTGATTGATTTATGTTTTGGCTGGAGATTTTAATCAATAAAACCCCCTCTCCAAACCAATAATCAGTTCCTCCATTTTACTGAATTTCTTACCTCTCCAATGTTCTCTATATTAAGCAAGAAAAAAGAACCTCCCTCTCTTTTACTTGTCATATTTACTGGTTAATTATTTGGAGTCTTACACATCATATTTGTGGTTGGTTTTTCGTCTAATCCTCAAGACATTCTCTTACTCGATCCTATTGTAGACGTTTGTACATCGATCAGGGGAATCGTCCATGGATCGAATATTACATACGTTCACCTATCAATTGAAGGGGTCTTCTTCGGCTCCAATATAAATTACTTTTACCTTTAGAAGAAGTACAGGTGTCAATCATCCAACAATCAAGGTCTTATATTTAGGACTACAAGTGTCAACTATCCAACTGCTTCTAGACGCATTTTGACATTACACAACCCCGACAGGTGAAGATGAACCTGGTCGATAACGACCAATAACTCGGGTGACCACATAACTTTCGAGTATTGTAAATAAAATGACCTAATTAATCAACCTTAAATGAGACTATTTATAAAACAATAAATAGCAGTTATATGGCTAATCCAAATGATTCATAATAGTCCACTCAAAGGATACCCACCTGATCAACCTATAAATATCCACTCTTCCAGAAGTACAATCTATCTTATCTCATACTCTTAACTCTTATCTCTCTCTAATTTTCTCTATATTAAGCAAGAAAAAAGAACCGCCCTTTCCATTAAACACTCTTCCCTTCGCATTTATATTAAGGAGTTTCGGGTAGAAAGTTCATTAAAGAGTTTTGGGTAGAAAATACAAATTGACAAAATATCCTCCCTGAAATTGGGGAGAGTTTATTTTAACCTCCTGACTTTCTCAGCCTTACTTTGGGGTTAATGGGGCAAAATAAGTTAACTAGATAATTTTTCTAAGTAACGATATGGATTGCGGTCTTTAAATTGTCATATTTATTAGTTAATTATTTGGAGTCTTACACGTCATATTCGTGATTGAGTTTCCGTCCAACCCTCAAAACACTCTCTAACTCGATCCTATTGTAGATATTTGTATATCAACCAGGGGAATCGTCCATGGATAAAATATCATAGACGTTCACCTACCGATTGGAGGGGTCTTTTTCGACTCGAATACAAAATACGTGTTTATCTTTAGAAGTGTTGCATAATCAGGATAATTATGCTGTAATTAAGTGCAAATTTCATTCTATATTTATTAGGATAGATTTGTTAGTGATTTGATTTGATTTGATTTGTACAGCTTTAAACACCAATTATTTATGACTTTCATTACTTATTATTTCTTTCCTTAATTAGGTTGTAAAAAATCTATAAACAAAGACTGTAATCACATTTGTAAGAGATATCAGAAATACATTCCATCTATTTCTTTCAACTTGGTATCAGAGCTCTTGATCTAGGAGACTCTGCTTCTGCAATATTTTTTTAGCAGTCTTCATTGTTGCAACTTTTTTTCTGGGCAGCCTTCATTGCTGCAATTATTTTTTTTGGACAGCCTTAATTGCTGCAACTTTTTTTCCTTATCTTTTTCTCCATCGACCACCACCTTGCACCATTGACCTTATTGCCACCGCCATTGACCGCCAGCGACCACCGCTGCCGAACACCACCGCCGATCACTGAAAACCGCCACCTGAAAATTTTTCTGGCGAGTTTTTTTTTGTGTGAACAGGACCAAATTTTGCCAATATGCAAAACTTAGTTGGTTTTGAGGTCTCATGGACTCCCTTAGTAAGACATCTAGCTATTGTTCCTTCACTATGAGTGGTAAGAGTTCTAGTTTCTTATCCTTTAATGCTTCTAGTACTGAAAATATCTGAATTATAGACTCTGGTGCTACTGATCATATGACACTTTATTCCTTTTCTTTTTCATCCTACACTGCTTTATCTGGTAACCAATATATTACTATTGCTAATGGTTCCAATACCCCCGTTACTGGTCGTGGTAACATTCACCTTTAACCTTCATTTCCTTTAAAAAATGTGCTTCATGTTCCTAAACTATCCAATAACCTCTTGTCTATTCAAAAGCTTACCCAATATTTAAATTGTGCAGTGGTATTTTTTCCTTCCCATTGTGTTTTTCAGGATCTTGCTACGGGGAAGACTATTGGAATTGCTAAAGAACAGGGCGAGTTATATTATTTACATCATGAAGAAAATAAAAAGTGTGTTAGACTACAGGCACACACTTCAAATTTTCAACAAGGTCGTGAATCTTGGTCATCCTCTCAGATATGACTTCAACACAGATGTCTTGGTCATCCTCCATTTAGTACCCTAAAGTCCTTATTTCTTGTTTTATTTACAAAAGTGTCTGTTGAGTCTTTTCAATGTAATGTTTGTCAATTTGCTAAACACCATCAGACAACTTTTCTTCCCAATGGTAATAGAAGTTCTAAACCTTTTTTGATCTTATTCATTCAGATGTATGGGGACCTTCACCTATTCCTAATATCTCGGGTGCAAAATGGTTTGTTTCATTTATTGATGATTGTATTCGGGTTACCTGAATATTTCTCATGAAAGATAAGTCTTGAGTTTTTCACCTGTTTGTAAAGTTTTACAGAATGATTCAAACACAATTTGAAAGTCCAATTAAGAGATTGTGTTCTGACAATGGAAGAGAATATGTGAACCAAAACCTTTCCAAGTTCCTTCAGGAAAATGAAGTTGTTCATGAATTAACCTGTGTGGACACTCCTCAACAAAATGGAGTTACTGAAAGGAAAAATCGTCATCTCCTTGAAGTTACTAGAGCTTTACTTTTCCAATCCTAGATCTTACCGGGGGGAAGCAATCCTGACTACAACTTATTTGATTAATAGATTACCCTCTCGGGTTCTAGAGGGTGTTACTCCTATTGAGCTTATGACCACATTCTATCCTTCTATTCCCATGTTGACTAATCTTCAAAATTGTGTCTATGTTTGTACAGCTTTAAACATTCATTATTTCTGGCTTTCATTACCTATTATTTCTTTCCTTAATTAGGTTGTAAAACAATCTATAAATAGAGACTGTAATCACATTTGTAAGAGATATCAAAAATACATTCCATCTACTTCTTTCAGCTAGAAGTATACATGTCAATCATCCAACGATCAAGGTTTTAGGAGTACAAATGTCAACTATCCAATGATCAATACCTTTAAACATATTTTGGCATCATACAACCCCCCAGTCTCGAGCCAGGCAGGTGAAGAGGCTAAACTTGCGCGAGAAAGGTTTTAATGCGTTAATATTACACCATTCGCTTCAATTTTAACCATTATTTTTACACGTGGTGCTTGTTAAGAGGTTTGATTATTTTTCCCTTTCGAAATGTCACATTTACTTTTTTGAAATTTCTCATTTGAAAGGAAAAACGTTCTTGGGCATCCAAGTTCACTCTCTAAAATCTTCACCTTCCTCTTCTTGGCGTATCTTATTCTCCCTGTTCACGTCTCTTCGTAGGTACGTAAAAGCCCTTTCCTTTCTAAATTTTTTGTTATTTAGAAAACTTTTTTTGGCTGGTTGTTCTTGGTGCATATGTGAATTGCAAACATTTGTTTGCCATTTATAAATTCCCTTTCTTGAGTTAGGTTTTTGCGAGGGTTTATTGTTCCATGGATTACTTAGTGTTGTACCTTTATGCAAGGGAAGATCTTCTAAAGGAAACATCTATATACACCACTTCTTTAAGTCTTAGGGATATTTGGGAGTCTCAGTCCTTGAGTAAAATTGACGAGAGTAATGTGAGAATACAAGTTTGTGGGAAGGACGAACCTATGTGTAAGGACAAGAGTGTGGACACAGAAGGACCCTTTTGTTTTATTTATGACAAATTTTTATAAAACTAGGGTTTTTCTACCTTTGGATTATTCTAACAACGTTAAACGTTGCTCTGACTCATATGCATGCCAATAGTTGGGCTTTTGTTCGAGTATATCTTATGTGCTTATTTTGATGTCGTCCCTACTCAAAACACCTTCTTCTATTTTTTTGAGTATAAGTCTAAGCAATCCGGTTGCTAATTATGGTCGTCTGTGAGTAGTGTTAATGAGAGGGGTCTCCTTACCCTATTCCTCTCGTCCTATAAAAACCTTAAAGGTCACTTCATAAAAGTTTGTGAATCCCGTAAGGAACCGAGTATGTTGGAGGGGTTCCCTTGTATTGGAATCAACATCCTCATACCCAACTTGCTCAAAAATGGGAAGATTTAAATGACATAAAGCGGGAGTGTTGTGGAAAAGCTAGAGAATTTGGATATTATGTTTGAGACTCCCATTCTCATAAGATTGGAATACCGAGCAGTGGAGTTAAAAGCTTATATTGCTACATGTTCCCTTTTCCCAAATTCCCCTTTTGTTATTACTTAGTTGAATTATCTCACATGATCAATTTCTTCTCATAGATAAGTTGATGGTTGTTTCTCAAAAGAAGCTAGCACATCGTATCAGAGAGTTGAAGGTGTAGTAATTAAAGCTTTCAAACACGAACAATGTTGATTTCCTGAGGCGTGGGTGATCACTGTTCGTAAGCACTTATCCGTGATGTATTGCGCAAGTCCCCCAAGATACAATAGGAACTTCTTGAAAAATTCCTGTACCAACCAGTCCTCGGTCATCGACCCAAGAGAAGACCTCAGACATCGAACATCAGTGTCAGGTAGTAAAAATGAGTCACGTAAGTTGGGTCCCACAAGCAATGAGTTGACATGAAAGTTAATTCCCAGATACTAAGAAAAGGCCTAAGTCACGAGGGATCCATGCATGCGGGGTGTATAACGCATTCGGGCGCGACACAAGTAAACAACCCTTGGAGGCGCTAAGGCCCATTAGGGTTAGGGTTTCAAAGGGTAGGCTGCATGCATGGTACGTGAATACTTAGGGCACCCATAGAACAGATGGCCCCGCAACATTGGTGCATGAGTTGGTACCTTGGCGGCCATTCTGTTAGTCGTTGCACTCCAGAAAAGGGAAGTCCTATGTGCCAGATTATGCTAAGATTGTGCAATAGCGACATAGGGACATTCTCCAAGGAACCCTAGACATGGGTAACAAAATAGAAGTAAACCCTAGTTACAACCTATATGAAGGTTGCTAAGAACTCTAGCAAGGTACACCGTTTCTAAGACTGAAACTACTTTATACACTTACTGTTTCTTTTCCCAGTACTAATTTGAGCATCGGAGTGCAAACGACCGCCAAGGCGCCCTTTGTCTTTACAGGTGAGAGGTTCTTCAATCAAAGGAAGTTTGATTCTCAGGTGGAGACAGGCGGGCCAAAGACTGCCGTTCGAGTCAACCGACAAGCAAGTCAACCAGCGAGAACAATTCTGATGATTAGAACTAGCAAATAAACTCCTCTTAGAGTAAGAACCCAAAAAACCCAGAAAAATTATAAATTAAAATGAAATAATAAAGTAGTGAAGAGGAAGAGAGGAAGAAAGGAAGTTGTGAGTGTGTTGATTTTCGGAGCAAAGGGAGACGATATTTATAGATAGAAAAAACCAAAATTGTCGCAACTTCAAACCCTAGTTTAGTGGCACCACTCCATGGGCCTGGCCGCCGGAATGGAGCGACCACCGGAGAAGGAGGAAGACCTGCATTGATCACGAAGGACCAAATCTTGAGGAAAAGATCCAAATACAAACCCATCCCCCAACAGTGAAGAGCTCCACCGGATTTTTGCAATGTTGTGGGATTTCCACAACCTCTGAGAATCTCTGCAACGTCCTCCAAGAATCTCTGCAACATGATGATCTTTGGCAACATCTTTAGCTTTTTCAATATCTCTATTCGTGTTCGATTTACAACAATCCCCCACATATTCCAAAAGATAAAAACATGGAGACAAAGAAAGAAATAAAGAAGAAAATCCTGGGTTCATATAAGATGTAATGCATCAGAGCTGGTATAACAAGCTATATGAACCAGTCTTAGATTGATGAACATAACACACAGTGTAGTTAATATAGCAAGCTATATGAACCAAGAAACTTAGTATGTGTTAGCGGTTTATCAATCACAATACACCCCCACAATACTTGTTGTTATCACTGTGTTGCGCTTACCAGGCAATGTGCATGCCCGGTATTCATGAGTGCTTACTTGCCAAGATCTTATACAAGCGACCCCACTTGACACTTATATAGGTGATTTCATTAAGTGTATGCTGCAAATCATACACCACCCATAAGGGATATGAAAATCATTAAAACTTTATAAACCTTTAAAACTCTTTTACCTCAGAATTTTAACCATAGTTTATCCTCTCGATAATGCAGTATCTAACACTTTCACACACATCATACGAATGGACAAAATTGATCTTAAATAAATTTTAGTGGTAGCAGAACTAACAAGTGACTTGTTTTTACCCATATGAACCTTAATCATGGGATCTCCAATCACAAAGGTTGGGATTCCATCACTTGTTTGTTTGCAAGTGGTTTAAGTTCCATTTACCTCGATGTTTCTAAAATCAGTTTTCTCCCTAGGGGTTTTGTCAGAGGATCTATCAAATTTCGTTCTGACTTGACATAGTTAATAGAAATCGTTCAAAGGAAATATATGTTCAAATAACTCAACATTTTCGTCTCTACTAGTGTTACATTCAATTATATCACTATTAAGAACTAGAAACCTATAGGCAATATTGTGTTCTATATATCCTAAGAATATACAATCAGATGTTTTAGAGCCTATTTTTCTTTTCTTAGGATCAGGTAACATCACTTTAGTTAAACACCCTCAGACTCTTACGTATTTCGGATTAGGTTGATATCCTTTCAACAACTCATAGGGTGTTTTACCAGCTTTCATATGTGGTATCCTATTTTGCAAAAAACACGCGATAAGCAGAGATTCACCCCATAGAACTAATAAGCATGACATTCATCATTTCTTTAAGATTCCTATTTTTCCTTTCAGCTACTCCATTGGAATCAGGTGAATACGATGGGGTTACTTCATGAATAATACATTTGGTAACACAATAATCATTAAACAAAACATATTCACCACCTCTATTTGGTCTAATTCTTTTAACTTTTCTATTCAATTGGTTTTATACTTTCACCTTATAAGTTAAGAACATGTCAAAAGCTTCATTCTTATATTTAATTAAGTATACTTTGGTGTATATAGAAAAATCATCTATAAATGTTACAAAATAATTTTTACCACCTTTATACATGGTTTGTTTAAAATCTCTAAGATCAGTATGAATTAAACCAAGAAGTTCAGTTTGATGTTCTACATAATGACATGTTTTCTTCGTTATTTTAGATTCTTCACATATATCACATTTACTATTTCATGCATGTTGAATAATCCTAGTCGTTGCAATTCCATAACATACGAATAATTCACATGTCCTAATGTAGCATGCCACACATCATATGAATGAACAATATAAGCAGAAGATATATGCTCATTAATAACTTCAGAAATGTTCAATACAAAAGGAATTTGATCATAATATTCCTTCCCCACAAAAAAAAAATTGTTTTTTTGTCATAACAATCTTGTCAAATTCAAATGAAACTTTAAACCCAACCTTGCCTAACAATGCTATAGAGATCAAATTAACTCTAAGCGGTGACACATGTAGCACATCACTCAAATCCAGAGTTTTATATGTGAGATTTAGAAAAACCTTTCCTTTTCTTAGGATAGGAGTTGTCCTAGAATCACCGAGATAGACTTGTTCTTCTCCATCCCCCACACTTGTGTAGGAGGTAAACACATTTTTTTTGTACAAATGTGTTTGGTAGCCCCAGAGTCTACCACCCATTTATTCACATTGGTCACAAGATTTACTTCTGAAATGACTGCAACAATGGTATCTTCCATTTCGACTAGATTTACCTTAGGAGGATATTCATTTTTGGCCCTGTGTCTGCACTGAGGTGCATGATGACCTAGCTTTCCACAAACAAAGCAATTTCCCTTTTTTCTTGAAGGTGTGGTTAGTTCCATTGGGACGAGAGAATTTATTATCATATTTCTTTTTGTGATCAGGTTTTTTCTGGTACCATTTTTTGAGCTGGTTTGTCTTCTACCATGTTTGCTTTGCAAGACAAAGTTTTGGCCCTTGCAGCAACACACTCCTTTTTTTTGTGTCTTCAATGATGATGTGGGTGATCAGATCTGGTAGTGGCATTTGTTTGTGTCTGTGCTTCAGTTGTTGTTTGTAATCAGTCCAAGATTGCAAAAGCTTTTTGATCAGCAGTTCGGACACAAATTCATCAAGCAAGGCTATGCTCTTTGCTTTGATATCTTCAAGCCGCTTGTAGTACTCGTTTATCTGAATTTTTATGTCCTTGTCTTCAATCATCTCCTAGCGATAGTAGTTTTTGATCACAAACCTTTGTCCAATGTCGTCTTCGACAGTGTATTTGAGGATAAAGGAATCCCAAATATCTTTTGCTTCCTTGTAAGAGCAATAGACATCGAACAAATCGTTAGATAACACACTGAGTAAGGTGTGACAATATACCTTATCTGCACGGGTCCAAACTTTCGCAGGCGTGCTTGAGTCGGGTTTAGAAGTCGTAAGTGCAAAAACGACTCCATACATGTCCAATAGGGTGGACACAGATTCTTGCCAGCGTCGAAAATTTTGACCGATAAAGACTTTAATTTTCGAGACGTTTGCCAATGGTTTCACAAAAATGGTTTGCGTTGCGGAAACATTGTTTGATGTCTTCAGAGTAGAGTTTTTGTTCTTGTCCGTATTGTCACCCATGAGTCCTTACGATTGTAGTAATTAAGCTTTAAAACACGAACAATGTTGATTTCCTGAGGCGTGGGTGATCACTATCCGTAAGGAATTATCCACGGTGTATTGTGCAAGTCCTCCAGGATACAACAGGAACTTCTCGAAAAATCCAAGGATCATAACTAACAAGTAAACTCCTTTTAGAGTAAGAACCCAAAACAACTTAAAAAAATTATAAAGTAAAAGAAAAGAATAAAGGAGCGAAGAGGAAGAAAGGAGGAGAGGAAGCTGTGAGTGTGTTGATTTTCGGAGCAAAGGGAGGCGGTATTTATAGATGGTGAAAACCAAAACTGTTGCAACTTCAAACCCTAGTTTAGTGGCACAGCTCTATGGGCCTAGCCGTCAGAATCAGAACGACCACCGGAGAAGGAGGAAGACATGCCACGATCGTGAAGGACCAAGTCTTGAGGAGAAGATCCAAAGAGAAACCCATCCCCCTACAATGAAGAGCTCCACGAGATTTTCGCAATGTTGCGGGATTTCCACAACCTTCGAGAATCTCTATAATATCCTCCGAGAATCTCTACAACGTGATGATCTTTGACAACATCTTCAAATTTTACAATATCTCTATTTGTGTTTGATTTACAACAGAAGGCCCCTTCAGTAGGGATTTCAAAGGATAAGGATGCCCCTGGATTCGAGTCAATTCAGAGAGGAGGATGATCAGACCCCTCAAATGATGCACAAAAAGCCTAGAAGGTGGAGGAACCTATTCCTACCTACTCGATAAGTTTGAAATTGGATGGTACCAAGCGTGGAGCCGAGCAAACGGTTGGTGACAACTGGAACACTGAAGGAACATGTATCGGTTCAAGGGGATGGATAATAGGTTTATGGAACTCGCGAATACGTTGAAGGAAACCTTGACTCTTTCTATGAAAGACACCATGCAGGATTTACTTACTCAATCTCGAGGTGAAGGCCCTCCTGGGCTCTCAAATGAAAACATGTCACGTGGACCTCGAATGAGGTCTTCTTATGTTTGTGGCACGATGTTGGCACGCATTGACCTCCCCAGATTCTATGGAGAAAATGTTAACCAGTGGATTTATCAATGCGAAAATTATTTTCTCATTGACAAGACTCTAGACGAATTCAAGGTACAATTGGCAATTGTGCATTTAGAAGGCAAGACCTTGCAATGACATACCGCACTTATGAACTCTGGTTTAGATATGGATGCACGTTCGTGGCCAATATTCACGAAAAGTCTAAACAATCGATTTGGTGCAATTGGCGATGATCCCATGGTTGCGTTGATGCGTTTACGGCAAAAGATTTCAGTTGATGCTTATCATGAAGAGTTCGATTCAATCATTACAAGATTGACGTTATCTGATGATAATATTCTAAGCTGCTTCCTTGGTGGATTGAAGAAAGAAATCCAACTGATGGTAAGAATGTTCCAACCTACGTCTCTACAACATGCGTTTACTTTGGCCAGGACGTATGAAGCAGCCCATTCAAGCAATTTGCTGGCCAACTTCGACAGGGGAGTCTTGGGTCCAGCACCAGTGCCTATATCATCGTCTGCTCCAATCAATGCGGCCCCCACACCCAACCTGAAACGCCACTTAACATCGGAGCACAATAGGGTACACAAGAAATTACAGCTTCACGTCATGGAGATGGAGGAAGAAGATGACTCACATGATCGTCCTCCCAGTGAAGTGACTGAATTATTGCAAAGGAAGGAGCCACAAATCTCAGTCTACGCATTAATCAGAGTGGCTGGGTTCAAAACTATGAGAATAACTGGATATCATAAAAAGCGACCTTTACATATTCTCATTGATAGTGGCAGCACTCATAATTTCTTAGATACCCAAATGGCTCAAAAATATGGGTGCATAATTGATACGATTGCCTCTTTGAATGTCGTGGTAGCAGATGGGTCCAAGATAAAGATATCTTCCGTGGTCAAAAATTTAGTTGGACAATTCATCACACAACTTTTACTGCTGATATGCTCATCCTTCCTTTGGGGTATTGCGATTTAGTGTTGGGAATTGTGTGGCTCATAACATTGAGCGATATTTTATGGAATTTTGACAAACTCACTATGGAGTTCAATGTACAAGGAAGGCGACATGTTCTACGTGGCTATATGGCTCCCAAGATCAAACCTACACCCAAGCAACAGTTGAGTAAAGCTTTTCTTGAAGGTGTGCATTTATTTATGATTCACCTTGGTGCAGAGGAGGAGATGTTGTTGCATTCCTTGACTACACATACCGCACAAAAGGAGATTCCAACTGAGATCGCGAATCTATTCCAAGAATTTGCAGATGTTTTTCCAGAACCCCAACAATTACCACCTTTTTCGACTAGACCATGTCAAGGAATTAATCCCATCAACAAAAGGCTTGTAAAGTACCCATTGTTCCATTCTTGAGGGCAAGAATGTTGTTGTGGGGAGGGCATTGTTATATACTAAAGTTTTGGGATTTGATTAATATTATTGTTGGGTGATTAAGATTTAATTGGTAGATATTGGGATTTAATTAGTTGGGATTTAATTAATTGAGATTTAATTAGTTAGGATTTAATTAGTTGGGATTTAATTAGTAGTTTCTATCATTTATCTTTTAGTTGGGATTTAGTTAGCAGTTTCTATAATATATCTCTTTAGTTAGGATTTAGTTAGCAGTTTCTATTATATATTTCTATCATTTGTAATCTTTAGTACTCTATAAATAGAGTATTAAACTATTATCTCGAATATGAATAATATATGCACCTTGTTTCCTTTTCTCAATTCTCTATCATATTCTCTATCATTGTTCATATTCTTTGTATAATCGGAAGCCACCTAAAGGTTCCCTTTGTCCAAAGCCTAATCGTTCTTTGAAATCTCTTACGAGAGGACCTAGACGCTTGTACACATGATCATTCATATCAGTTAGCTTCTGATGATAAGAAGGATAAGAAGTTGTGTGAACTAAAGCAGGAACTTGCTCGGTAATGGATGGAGGTTGAAGAAATTGACCGACTACGTGGTGAGTTAGAAGTCTGGGCGCGAGATAAAGAGAATTTCAGTTTTCAAATACAAAAAATGGAAAGGGAGCTCAAATAGAAGAATGATGATCTCCAAACGTTTGAGTCTCTTCAAACTGGATGGCTGAAGACCAAAGAAAATCTTAAGAATGAGATTGCTCTCTCATTTGGTTCGGGTTTTGACATCGCTGTTGAGTAGATTTTCTGTTTGTCACCTTCGAGGTCGAATTCATGGCGAGCAACCTTATAAGGTTGTTTAACATATAACCTTACAAGGTTATTTGGATTTGCCTCCTTTGAGGTTGGCTTCATAATGAGCAACCTTACAAGGTTGTTTTACTTATAACCCTATGTTCTAGACAAAAGTCTTGGCGATCTCAGACCTAGAACATTTAGTGTAGTAAAGAATATGTGAACTCTTAGCTAGTGCGTAATTTGTCTTTTTTTTCTTGTGTATTCTCTGATATATACTAAAATCTTCATCCTATCTCCTTTGTATCTGGCCTTGTTAATGACCTAATTCAATAATAAATGTTGCCTTCTAATTAAGGTTGATTATTCAGAATTCCTTAATTTGCGTTGATACAACATTAATGTCTTTAAATATGAATATCGGTAGGCGATTTGTTTATATGCAATATCGGGCTCAACCCATGACACTACACCTTACAAGGTCATATGCATTTGCTGCCTTCCAGGTCGGCTTCGTGGCAAGCAACCTTACAAGGTTATTTGGATTTGTTGCTTATGAGGTCAACTTCATGGCGAGCAATCTTACAAAGTTGTTTTACAACATTTATATATTTATGAACACAAATTTGTTAACATACGACCTCATTAAAAACCCTTGAGAAAAATTGTAAAAAATTCAAGGGAAAAAAATGTCATTATGTTTGTTGGAAGACATCAACCAAAGTAATTTTTACTAGATAAATTATTTAACTAAAATAAAAGTGCATGCTAGCGGCATTCCATGTTCTATGAGTTGGCCCTCCATCTAATATTTCCATCTTGTATGCTCCTTATCCAAGAATTTCCTAGATTCGGTAAGGACTGGTCCACTTTGGGGAAAGCTTATTCTCCATTCGAGCGAGATGTGAATTTCGTAAGATGAAGTCAGTTGTCTTAAAAGCATGGGGAATTATCTTGCTTTTGTATCTTGCTTCCACTTGACGCTTTAGGGCTTCCTCTTGAATTTTTGTGCATTCTCTGACTTTATCTATGACGTCTAGATTTGTGCGTATTCCCTGTTTGGATGCTGAAGGATTGAATCGGGTAAACCGAATAAAGGATCTAAGATTTCAAACAAAATCATTGCATCTGTACCATACACCAAGCTAAATGGCGTCTCTTTGGTCGTGGATTGTGAAGTGGTGGGATAGGACCACAATACTCAGGGTACCTCATCCGGCCATCCGGCTTTGGCATCCAAGAGTCATATTTTTATACCTCTTAGAATGACTCAGTTGGCCACTTTTGTCTGTGGATGTTATATGAATGTGAAAACATATTTGATTTTGAGATCGTTGCACATTCGCTTCACATGTTTCCTTGTAAATTGGGTACCATTGTTCGAGATCAGACGTGTGGGGACATCGAACTTGAAGACCATGTTCTTCTAAAGGAAAAATTGTACTTCCTGACTACCGGTTCTACTTTTATCCACTTCATAAAGTATTCCACGACGATAAAAATTTGAGTTGTCGTGTTTCCAAAGGAAAGGGGCCCAATATGTCTATTCCCCAGGTGTGAAAAGGCCATGGGATTGAGATAGAGTGTAGCTCTTCGATTGGTGTTTTTGACACGAGTCACATTTCTTTGTAATGTTTAAACAATCTTCCTTTAATGTTAGCTAGTAATATCCCGTCGTTACCACCTTTTGAGATAAGGCGCACCCTCATATATGGCTCCCACAGATTCCCTCGTGTATTTCTCTCATTATATATTTGTCTTGAGGAAATGCAACACATTTGAGAAAGGGTTTGGAGAATCCATATCAGAAGAGATGCTCATTTAAAAGTACCTAGTGCGGTTCTTCTTAACTTCGGAGCTTTCTTGATGTCATCGAGTGTCGAGTTGTCCAACAAGTATCGTATGATAGGGTCATCCATGAGTCAACAATTTAGACTTGTAAGGTTAAGGCTTGTTCCCCCCTATCTTACCTGACGGTTACTCTTGGGGTCCTTAATATTTCTTGGATCATAAATGACGAGAACCAAAAATACATAAAGATGACCAAACAAGAAAGTAAAGACCTCATTAATAGGAGGAATGGACAAGGGCCAAAGCATTTAAAGTTCTTCTTATTAGTCTTCTCAAAGAAGAGGCCCAAGTCCAAGAAGCCCAAGCCCAAGAAGCCCAACCCCAACCCATGAGCTCAACATCCTTCATTTCTCAAAGGATTACTAGGAGCAAGGCCAAAGCTTTGGAAATGAGCATCATTGGATGTCTCTTTTTGTAATTACTTTTGGGTAGTTCTTTGGAGAACATTAAAGGAAGGTGTAGAGATAAAATAAGAGGTGCTAATGTACAAAACAAGTCACACCTTCCATGTGACATAAAGAATAGGTGTAGATATAGTTTTAGGAGGTGCCAAAGTAAGAAAACAAGTCACACCTCCCATGTGACTTGTTTAGGCGCTGAATTTGAATGGTCTTGTGTTTAAATTTTGCCTTTTCATGTTCAACCCTCTCACACTATAAATAGAGGTGCCATGCTCTTGTAAATAGAGAATTGAAATTTTAAGAAAGGTTACTCTACTCAAATTGAGAGAGAATTGTGTGAGACTTGTTCTCATTCATCTTGTCTTATCTTGTGAGTGTTTGGGAAGCTCCAAGTGGCGGCATTCATGCACTTATCTTGGAACAATCACCTCCAAGTGACGTGTTCTTCCCTTCCATGACTACAACCACATAACTTCTTTCTTGCTTCATCTCCATTTCCATTTCCGCACCTAATCTACGAATTCTATTCAGTCAAATGTGTTTGTCCTTCATTTCTATTCGGTAGTTTGTGTTCTTGTTTATTTCAATTGGTTCAAATGTGTTTAGTTGCTGTTCTAATCGGTTAAACATCTTGTTCTTGCTTTCCTTTAAGTTTCCGCATCATATCTTGTTCTATTGTTGTTGTTTTATGTAATTTGTCTATTCAATTGTTGTGTAAGGAGATGACACTCATGTTCATGAGTTTGGTTCATCATTTGGAAGGCATTGAACTCCATTGATGTTTCCTTAAGCTTCCTTACTTTGTTCTTAAAGTGTCACAATCTAATAAATCTCCTAATCAACTCACATCAACATACCTATGGTTTCTTGGTTTCTTCAAACTTCCTAGCTTGGAGAAAAGGTCGACTTGAGAATTTTGTTCCCTAGGGACATGTACTAGCTCAAATGAGAATTTTGTTCCCTGACACTTGATCGATCCTCGGGATTCGTAGGTGATGTCAAATTCAGAGAATTTGATCGACCATTTGACCATCCTTCCAACTATATCTGACTTCTTTAGCACTTGTCTAATTTGAAAATCGATTTTGACTACAATCGAGTGACTTTGAAAGTAGTGTCGGAGATGTCAAATAGAGATCACTATCGCTAATGTTGCTTTTTCCAATGTTTGATATCAAGATTTTATGCCTTGGAGGACCTTGCTTACAAATTAAATCAAATTTCGGTTGCCCTCTTGGTCTTACACTAGAGTTGAACTTATGACGTGTTCGGTGAATGTCAGATACAACTAAAGTGGTATGTTCATCATTGGCTTGCTGAGTTTCGGTGGATTGCTAAGGTATTCCTTTAACTATTGGAATGCATTCTAACATTGTTCGGTCCATGTGAACGCAAACACTGAAAATGTGAGAATCCTTTGTCATCGACCTTTGAGAGGAAACAGGAGAGGGTGATCAATCGTCCTGGTAACCTTTGTACCTACTTAGTGTTTGTGGGACTCCTCATGGTGTTTATTTATGGACACTTATCGGAGTTGGCCTCGATGCCGCGTTCGGTGAGGAGAAAATCCAAGAATTTTCCTACTCTGACTTCGAACACGCACTTGTCTGGGTTGAATTTCAACTGATATTTGTTTATGGTAAAAAAGAATTATTGTTGGTCCTCTTTTTGATTTTGTGGATCACATGACATGACCACCATGTTTTCGACATATGCAAGAATGTTCCTACCACCCATCAGTTGTAGTATTTTTTCGATTAGATGTTGGTAGGTTGCTCTTGCGTTTTTTAATGCGAATGACATTACCTTGAAACAATAGTTAGTCTTCTCATCCATGAAGGTTGTCTTCTCCTCATCATGTTGATGCATTTGAATTTGGTTGTACCTTGAATAGGCATAATAGGCCACATCCTGAGGCGTTATCTACCAATGTGTCGATGTTTGGTAGTGGATAGAAATACTTGGGGCACTCGTTGTTCAAATCAATGAAGTTTACGTACATTCTCCATTTCCCATTAGACTTTTGGACCGTGACCACATTTGATAACCAAGTTAGATATTGAATTTCATTGATGTGGCTTGCTTTCAAAAAAAAAAATTGTTTCTTCCTATATCACCTTACACTTCTCTTCACTAAACTTTCGTCTTCTCTAGATTACTAATTTTGCTTTAGAATCGATCGACAGTCGATGGCTCTTGAAATTGGGGTTGATTCTTGCCATATCCTTGCTTGTCCATGCAAAGGAGTGGATGTTCTTTTGTAAGACTTTCACCAAGTCGCTTTCTACTTGATATTTCAAGGATCTCCCGTCTTTATTAACCTACTTGGTTCAACTTCTAGCTCTTTGATATCGTCGAGGGGCTTTGGTCGTCGGTCATATGGTCTTTTTTGGTCAACAATATTCTCAAACTTGCCTTGCATTTTCGTGTCTTCCTTCTTCAAAGTTGATATTTGATCAGTAGTTGGTGCCTTTCCCTCAAGTTCTGCTTCTCTCGCTAAAGTTAAGGTAGCCGCATAAGTCCATCAACTACGTAGACTATCTTCATAACATTTTCAAGTTGTTCTCTGATTTACCTTCATTGTGACTACTTGCCCTTCATTGGTAAGAAATTTAGTTTTCAGATGAGGAGAGGAAACAATGACTCCCAAGCAGTTCAACGATGGTCGTCCCAGGAGCAAGTTGTATGAGGCATCACGATGTATTTTATTTGGAAATTTTTTGCATGAGTGACATTTGAGAATGTGGTCCTTAGCTCGACATATCCTCGAACTTGAACTGGATCTCCCACAAATCTCACTGGTACTTCATCAAAAGGTTGAAGTTCTTGTTGAGGAATTTCTAAACCTGTGAACGTGTTCCAAGACATCACATTGGCCGAGCCCCCTTGATCTATCAAGACTCAATGTACATTCCACCCCATCATGATCACAAAAAGGAGAATGGGATCTGTTGAACCAAGTGGTGTTCAGGTTTTGAAGAATCCAAATCCTTTGAAGGATGTTGAAGCCTCTGCTTTGCTTGATGTTGTAGTGCTGGTTTAAGCTTTGTTCTGGGGTAGTTTATATGTTGTAATCCACCCTTTGATTAAATCTAAAGCATTAGCATTCTCAATCTTTGTGAAAGTAAAATTGTTTTTCAAACTAAGTTAAAACAACCGATTGGCATATATCCTAACAATTGGCATCAAGAGCTTGGTTCTTGAAAGTTATTCAAGTTGATCAAAAAAAAATTTTATGGCTGGAAAACTATCTTTTGAGGAAGGTGCTTCAATCTACAAACCACCTTTATTCTGTGGATTGAATTATAAGTTTTGGGAAGGAAGAATGAAAATCTTTATTGAATCTATTGATCAAAGAATTTGGGATTCAATTGAGAATGGTCCTTACATTGCAAAGTTCAAAAAGGATAATTCTTTCATTGCAAAACCTTTGTCCAAATGGACAAATGATGAATGTAAGATGGCCCAGCTTGATCGCTCTGCTCAAAACATTATAGCTTTTGCACTAGATACTAATGAATTTTTCAAGATATCAAAGTGCAAAACTGCTAAGGAAATGTGGGAGACACTCAAGGCTGCTCATGAACCAAAGGAAGCAATGACAAAAAGTCAA
>Ga0123341_1000333_pt1 | contig 26643 bp, 14 predicted proteins | sample Turbeapinknodule_FD_89959 | JGI IMG/M metagenome (GOLD analysis project Ga0123341, IMG submission 89959) | Root nodule microbial communities of legume samples collected from Mexico - Turtle bean Mexico pink nodule | ecosystem: Host-associated > Plants > Roots > Nodule | place: Mexico: Nepantla...
TGCTTCTTGTAATCCTTTGAGGTGGACTTTGACCTCCATGGGCGTCCTCCATTTGTGCCTCCACCTCTTCTTGATCTTGTTGATTGGCCTCCATGTCCTCTTGAGCTTGATCTCCATCACTTTGTATCTTTCATATTTATGAATTTGAGTCTCTTAGCTTTTTATTAGACCATTAACAAGTGTTTTTTTATAAAAGCTTTCATGTTAGGCATCACTATGCAACTTGACATCTCAACTAGGCTGACACTTCAAGTAACAACAATCATCCGTCATCACATGAAAAAAGTATCATTAAAAAAATAAAAAAGAAAGAAAATAAAAAAAAAATGGAGGGACTAGACCAAAACCCATATGTTAAAAAAACTGATGCATAGGTATACTACACCTATTCATAAAAAATTCTAAGAACATACTAGATGGAAGCCTATTATACCAATGAAATGATTCTCTATAAGTAAATCCTAAATTAGACAACTTATCAACTCATGCATTTCCTAAATTAAAAATATGAATAACCCTAAACCTGATTTTCCCACAGTAATTAAGAAAAGTATTCTATCGATTATGAAGCATCCACAGAACATTAGTCCTAGCAATAAATGCAGCACAAACCAAGGCATGATCACGTTCAAGTCATACATTAGTAAGCCCCATCTTTTGAGCTTCCTCCATAACATGTATAACTCCATAAAACTTAACAACCATAGCAGTCAGAACTTCAAGAAACACAGAGAAAACACCAATAAACTCCCTCATACTCCCACGGAAAATATCTCCACAAGTAGCAAGACCAAGATCCCCTACAACCCCATTAGTGTTAGTTTTAACCCAACCTAGTGAAGGGAACTCCCATTTAACAGAAAGAGGACGAAGAACTTTACCCGTACGAGTATTACCAAAAAATTTAATCACGTTGAAATCCAACATATCATTCTTTATTGAAGCTTTAGGCGAATTTTCCACTAGACAAGTTAAATCTTTAATTACCGAAATAGCCCTAGAAACATCAATCTTATCCTGATATCTAGCATAATTCCTCATATGTCATATCATCCAAATAGAAAAAGTTATAATAGCAATGAGAAATGAGAAAAATCTACCAAACTCAACTCCAAATATGCAAAGCATTAGAACATTCAAAAAATAAATGTTGAATAGATTCCTTGCACAAATCTAATCACCCAACTATGAATCATGTTTTTCCACTTATTGAAAGCTTGTTTTTCTTCATGTAAAGTTTTCTAGTGTGCTCTTCATCTTCAAAGTCTTTATATAGTTTTCAGAAATGTGATCATTGAACCTTTGCTTTCTTCTTTCTCAATATATTTGTTAGACACTCAATATAGAAACTTTTTCTCTGATTGATTTTTACAAGTCTTTGACTTGGGAGGAATTTAAAATTATTTCCTCATATATGAACGTTGTGGCTTTAATCTTCTTATCTTCAATATCTTGATCAATTTTGTCATGTTGATCTTCTTCTTCAACGTGCTGCTCAATATGGTAAGTCTTACTCTGATTCATATTTTCAAGTCTTTAAAATGTGAGGGATTTTAAATTTTTTCTTTATATACTTCAAATATGATCATTGAGATTTTAATTCTCTTTACTTGAATATCTGCTCAAATCTCCCACCTTTATCTTCTTCTTAAATGCGCTAGACATTTGAAATGGAAAGTTTTGCTCTGCTGTAATCTGGGTGTTCTTGAGTCATTATAAATATTTCAAAATGTTTCTTTAACTATATTTGATTTGAAGATTGGAGTTTTAATCAAATTTGGACTTGGATATTCTTTGTACAATTTTTTTTCATATTTTTCAACGTGATAGACACTCAATATGAAAATATTGGCTTTGATGAAATTTGTGTGTCTTTAATATGTATTTTCTCTTCAAATACTTTCTTCATTTGTATGATTGTTTTCGTTAAGGCTTGAACTTCTCTGGGACTTGTATCTTTCTATATCTACACGGTTCATCTTTTCCTTCCTATTAGACGCTCAAATAGGAATCTTCATATATGCGTTTTAAAGCATTTGTATCTTCTTATTTGCTTTTCGAAGTATTTTTCCCCATTGTACATCTCCTTTTAAATCATCATTAAACTACTTCATTCATCATCAGCATGAATCTCGTTCATTTGCTTTGTCAGGTTCCCATTAGATACTCAAAAAGGAAAATTTGTCTTTCATCTTTATTTGTGTCTTTAAGTCACTTTGATAATATATGGGAACAAAATCAATATTAGTGAATATTATAATTAATATAATAAATCATGGGTATCCCTTAAACAAAATCTTTATAGTATCTTCTAATTATCGAAACTTTCTTTTATCATATTTTTCATCTTTAATGTAATTTCAAATTCTTTTCAAGTTAATATTAAATTATAAAGTTGTAGCATAACTACATTTAACCTGGTTATTATTTCACTAAACATATTTCAAAAAACTCTTTGAAATAGAAAATATTCATGCTCTATTTTTTGAAATCTTTACAATAAATATTGTTAATACAAAAAATTTCAAATATAGTCTTCAATTTAATTCTAGTTGCGCGGATGATGGAAGCACCCTTTAAGCATCAAAAAGAGACTTAAAAGAACTTAAAACATTTTCCCAAGCTTCAAGAGAGAAACATGAGAGGTACTCATTTCTATGGTTCCTTGGTGGAGAACCTAAGAGAAGAATAATCTCATTTTTAAGTGACTTTTAAGAACAAGAAGGCTACCTTTTATGTAAGTTCAAATTTTATTCATTAACAAAGTGAGCACAAGGAAGGGGAGTAGGCCTCTATTTATAAGAGGAGAGACTCAAAACACTTCATACACTAGGCAAAGTGGGACTAATTATGCAAAGGGTCGCTGCACTTGTATTTTCGTCACTCCATGGAAAGCAAGGCCCTCATTGCTCAATTATTTGATTTGTCAAGTGTTTATAACCTCCAATACTCATCCACTTGTTGCTTGGCCATGTGGCTTGAGTATTGGACCATGGGGACTCTCTCCTTGACTCTCCAATTATAGTTTTGACTTCCGTAATGAGAGGGTTGCATGTTGACTCCCAAATTAGGGATTTGACTCATAAGTCAAACCTTCAATTAGTCCCAAATCAAGCCCACTTGTATATATATTTTTTTACACAACAAAAATCCTAATTCATGTACATTTTTCTACTTTTTTTATTTACTCCTATACATTTTTAAAAGACTAAAAAGAAGGAAAATATTTTAATATTCTTGTCTTAAATGTTGGTTCTTCCTCCATGAGGTTTTATCTTCTCCATGGTTCTTAGTCAATGATGTGGTGACTTGATGGTTTTCCATCGGAGCCTCCCTCTTGAGAAGGATTTTTCCTCATATCGGAATGGTGCTCAGGTACTTCCATCATTATTTATTCATTTATTTTTATTTTCCTCCCGGATCAAAGATCCTGATGTGAGTTGATTTTTATATGGTTCCATTTTATGGTGACACTTTTACTTAGAGTTGGGATTTTAGCAATTTATGGTGAAAACCTAAGGAAGATTCTCATTGGACACAAACTTAACCAAATGGTTAAGTACGTGTGAAGGTTCACTTCACAAATGCAAAGATGAAAATCAATATAAGGTGATAGATGGAATGCAATGTGGAATGGAAATGGTAATAAGGTAAGCATCAATGGTGGTCATGGCCGAACCAAATGATGAACTATGAGCATATAACAAAAGCAAAACTAAGAGTAAGAGTTCAAGACAAAGACATATATGAAATGGAAATGAATTGAAAAGAATGAAAGATGAGCAGCTTGTGGAATGGTTGTAAGAGGGATTCACGCCACTTGGGGTGTGCTAGCCACCAAGATAAGTGAAGGGCCGACACTTGAGAGTCTCACACCACTCAAGATAAGACCAAACCGAGAGGATGCAAACCTTACACACTTCTCACACAATTTGTGCAGAGTAACTTTTCTCTTCAAAATTAACATGTAAAATACAAAGAGGTATGCCTCCTATTTATAGGTGAAGGAGCCTTGGAAAAACAAGCATGAGGGATTGAATGGGAAACGGGGAAAATGATGTGGCTATGAGCATTGACCAAGGTCAAAGTCGCACCTATAAGCCTATGTTCTAGAAAGTAGGTCAAAAACCTACCCTAAAAGGCCATGTGATAAGCACACTCCCCCCTATTATGCTAAAGGCACCATATTCTACTGAAATTAGAAATAATGACACCAACTGATGCTCAGCACCCAAGGCCTGTGCTTTACTCCTCGTGATCCTCTAGGGCAAGCTAGGTGCTGAAGAATCCTGACCTAGCCCTGGGTCTTGGGTCATGCTCCTAGTCATTCTCTTAGGAGGTTGAGTTTGGTCAGTAGGAGCACTCTCTTCTAGGTTCTCATCAGATCCATCTTCAAAAATAACAAAAAAGGTTTCAATAATTTTCTTTATTAAAAGAAAACTAAGAAAATTATTTTTAAAACAGAATGTAACAAAACAATTCCTATTATTATTTTTGCAAAAGTTTTGAGGAAAACTATGGGTCATTGTTTTAGAAACATCTTTTTCTTCATTTTGTTTTTGCTTTTGTTGTTGCTTTGTGACATGTAATAACAAAATAAAGTGATGCTTTTGAAATTTTTGGAAAGGAGAGTTAGCGTCATGGTTTAATTGAAAAGAAGAGTTCAAATTATTGTAATCTCCCTTTACGGATTCTTCAACCATGTCTGTAAGGAGGATTCTTCAACCATGTTTGTAAGGAGTATTATGAGAAACTCTACTTCTTTTCTTGATTTTTCTAACTTTTCTTCTTTCTTCTCTTTTTCTCTCATCTCTTCTTCCTTTCTTTTTCTCTCTTTTGTTCCTCTTCACTTTGTATTATTTCTTTCTCTTCTTTTCTTCGAATAAGAGCTTGTACTTTTTCTCTATACTTTTTTCTCTTCTTATAAATTATTTTTCTCCATCTATAAATTTGCTTCCTTTTTCTACCAACTCTTTCATTTCTTTATATTTTTCATATTTTATTTGTTTCTGCCTTTCTCTTTGGAAATAATGGTCATTATGATAATCTCTTCTTTTACTAGACCCCCTCTACATGTTTTCTCTTAGATTTTTCTTATCGATGCATGTATCGAGCAAACATGGTTTTTGCTCTTTCATTGATCTTTTTTTTTTTTGTATTTCGGTATTCATCCCTCGAATATTCACTCCCTTGTCCCTAAGACTACTATGCACACTTGAATGGTGTCTATGATCACTCATTTTTGAATTTTTTTTAAAAGAGAAAATATTTTTGCAAAGGGTTTTTCTCAAAAGATGAGTGATAAATATTTTCATAAAAGGTATTCAAAGTTTGAAGTTTCCTACAAGGTTAAAGTGTTAAAACTTCTCTAAGTTCACTCTCAAGAAAGAGATATGAGTTACTATGATAAACTTAAAAATCAAGTTTTTCCTAGCCAAAGATTCCTTAGATAGTTTTCATAAAATTTTCCTTGAAAGAAACTTCAAAACATTTTTTCCCTATTTGTGTGTGAAAAGTCTCCTATTGACCAAAGAAAGGTCACTACTAAGAAAGCAAATAAAATAGATGAATACCTAAGTGAAAGTGCAAGTGATACTTAGAGTCCCTTGACGCACTTTCACAACTAACACATGATAGTTATTACAAAGTTTCAATGGGATTGCACTAAACACATTTTCCCAAACATCAAAGTAAAAGAAAAATTACAAAATAACAAAAAAAGTACAAAATGAACTCCAAAATTTTGGGACAAGCACAAGGTGACACCGGGAAAATTTGGTTATGCCTCCTCGCAAGTGTTTAGCTTCTCTCAAATGTGTTCCTTATCCTCAAAATTATTGTATGCAAGTAACCTTCTACTATCCCACCCACCAACACCTAAGATGTTACTTTAGAAGTGGTAAGTTTCAAGCAAGAAGCCTAAAGAAAAGTTTCAAGTTCCAAATGACTTCAAGAAGATTAGGAAGCAAATAAAACTAGAAAAACTCAAATTAGAAAGGTAAACATCAAGTGATGGAGGAAAAATGACAATATTCAAAAGAAGATAGAAGAAAAAGGCAAGAAAAAGAAAGGCACAATTCGAAAGCTAGCACACAAAGAGAACCTATGGAATAACTCTAGATTATGAATACTTAAACAAAAATCAAAACTCAAGTTGAATGATGAACACATAATAACATGCAGCTGTAGTTTTCATAGGAAGAACATAAAGGTAATGAACCACTCAAAGATGCTTGAAACAAAAGAATGAACTAGTAGAAACTAGGAAATGTACCAATGAGTGAGTCTGAGTTGTTCTAGATTTTTTTTATTTATTTTCTTTACAACTTTTAGCCTTCACTATATTTTTTTTTTTCAGATTCAGATTTCTTTTCATATTTTTCTATATTAAAAGGACATAATTTTCTTTTCATATAGTCCAAAATTTGAACACAACTACTAGCAAGACCCATTTTCACTCTCATTCAACTACAAATACATGCATCATGTTAATGAAAGGAATTTAACTTTAGAAACTCAAGATGTATGGAATGGAATGGCTTGTTTTTACTACAGGTTTAATGGATTTTTTTTCAGATTTTTTCTTATGAACTAAAAGCAAAAGAACTTAAACAACAAGGAAAAGCAAGCTAGCAAATTCGGTTAACAAGTTTTTTTTCTGAAACAATTTTATGTAAAGCAAAAACTTTGGACAACTTCTAAGAATGTATGACATGTAAAGGAAAAAACATACCCTAGACAAAATATGGAGGATTAAAAAATTAAATCTAAGTAAACAAGGTTAAAAATATAAGACTAGAACATGCAATAGAAAATCCTAATAATTGATTCAAGAATGAAACAAGAAATTAGACCAATTAAGCTTGAAAAAATATTGATTAACTTGGAAATAAAAATATTATAAATTCAAGCAAAGATGGACAGTATGAAAACTAAGAAAAGAAAAGAAAAACTTATCTCTTGAAGACCTCCTGCAAGACCCGAATCCTGATGCCAAATGGCAACACCCTTCAAACGTCAACAGAAGACTCAAAAGAACTTCAAACTTTTCCCCAAGCTTCAAGAGAAAAACTTGAGAAACTTTTTTTAAGGCAAGTGTACCAAGTTAGAAGTAATAATTTGTCCCTAAGGACCGATATCGAATCCACAAGAAACAGTTATTTAAAATCATAATCATAACATTCACTAAGTATAAGAATATGTACAATAATTTGATTTGAAAGATATTGACATAAGTTTGTATGAAAATTATATGAAAACAAAATAAATGAGTAAAATAAATCAATTAAGAAAAATGGAAATGGGGTTAATCCTTTTCCCTCGTCTATAGTTTAAAACATATAATATTCCAGTTTGATTGACATTGATGCACATATAAAAATCATTCATATCGATCACATATTTATAAAAACTCTTTATCATTACGAATAGATGCTATAGAGAAATTAACATTTCAAATATATCCCTAGTATTCAAATATGTTAAGCATTATCATTTAGATCAGATGTTTAGATGTATTTTCCATTCAAATCTAAGAATCAAAATCATGAATAGTTTCAAGCTTTGAGAATAAAATGATAATACCAAACATCAATCAAGAATTGAATATTATAGAAAATATCACCTCAATACATAAGAGTTTGAACATATTTCTCTCAATCCCAAAGAAAAGAATTAGCCACTCATGGTGGCTATTACAAGCATGGACAACAATAAAATAAGATCTAGAGCATTTCTCTTTGACGATTACCTTCTTTAGGATTTCCTTTCTTTGGTTCCTCCCAATGATCCTAATGATTATGCCTCGTGCCTTCTATTTAACCTAAATGGACTTGGGCTAAGTGACATATTTATTCATAATATATCCTTTTGCTTCATCTCTCCTTAAATTCTTGAAAATAACACAAAATCGGGAATAAATCATTCTTATTCATCTAATAATCCAAAAATATGTAAAAAGGTTCAAATTCCTAAATTAGAGGTTAAATTATAACTAGTTTATCAATTAAAGTCCATAAGTGCCTATCTTTTTTTATGAAATATTACTAAATTATGACACTTATCAATGATCAAACTAAGGAATCCTAGAGGCTTTGTAGTACCTCTAGTAGTGATTTGTGAAAGTACAAACTTATGTATCTCATTGGAGATTAATTCAGCCACATCCATTGTAACTCCCTGAATGATGTAGTGGAAAAATTAAGCCTTATACAATGTAATATATAACACATGAGTCATTGGTGTAATGTTGGCGAAAGATAAAGTTGCCCAAATTTGTGCTAATGTTCTCAAGCTTGATCTTAAGATCTTTCTGGGATAGCCAATTCTAATCCTTTCAAAAGATTGCCTAGGAACACGTAGACATTCTATTGTTACTACTTAAGGAGTATCCTTTCTTATTATGTTAAGTTCCTTGCTTGAATCCTAAGCTAATTCCATGTTGATGTGAAGTTATTCCCTTATGGTTGCAATATCATAAAAGACTCACCTTCCTCTTGCCCAAGAATTCTTAGAAGTTTCACTGAACTTGGTAGGGTATTGGAATAGAATTATCTAACTTTTCCTTCATTGAAGTAGGGGCATGGAGTGATTAAATTTTTCCATTGTCTTCGTTGTAACTTTACCTTAAATTCTTCGTATTATCCATACAATAGTTCCACTCTTCTTTTAGCCAATATGGTTATGGACTCCAGTTGAAGATACCTTGCTTGTTTACCCTTGGTTAAAAACCTTGATCTATCTCATTTCTTTGTTTTGTTACCTTTTGATACAAACCGACAGATAACTAAGGACACAACAAGCACTTCTCAAAAGAGTCAGTCTTCTCAAGATACAAAGTGAGGCCCCACCAAGCCTCGAGAAAGAATCAGCAAAAGAAGAAGAAGCTATAAACCCAAATATCAGAAGTTCTTCCTTTTGGTCTTCTTAAAAAATAGAATATGTTTGTAAATAATTTGGGCTCACTTTAGAGGTCCAAATAGCAAAGATAGGCTAGAATAAGGTATCTTTATTATAATAGGGGGTGTAGGTATCATTTTAGCTTGTTCCTAGCCCTTTAGGAAGGCAATTTGACCTAGTTTCTAAAAGGACAAGCTTAGGGTGCGGGTTTGACTTAGTCAAACCCTAAGGCTGCTCATTTTTCCCTTTTCCCATCCTACCTCTCTTGCTTGTGTTTCCAAGGCTCCTTCACCCAGTGTTGTCAAGATCGCGAGTTAACTCACCGATCTTGCATTTTTACGATCTTTTTAGACAGAGTTGGATCAGAGGTGGGATCGGACCCTCTCTGGATCGGAGCGATCCAGTGATCCAAGGGTTGGATCGAACGATCCATGAGCTTCCGCGATCCATGACGCGGTCCAGAAAAAACCCTAATGCGCCGCTCGTGCTCGCCGCCGCCTTCGCGCACCACCGCAAACGCATGTTGTGACGTCGGCGAAGCATGAAGAAGGAGTTGTGGCGACGGCACCGCGCATAAGGAAGGAGGAGTTGCGACGGCGCCGCGCATAAGGAAGGAAAAGATGCGGCAGCATATGCCTAACCCTAAATTTTAAGAGTCATAACTTTGGGCCTAAGGCCCATTCCAATTTTAACCTAATAAAACCTAATTCAAAATTTAAATATGGAATGTGCTCTGTTATGTGCAGCTGGAATCCTAAATAAAATTCACAGCTGGAACCCTAAATAAAATTAACAGCTTACTCAAAATTAGGTTTTTTAGGTCCATTTAAAAAATTACAATTATTTTCATCTCCAACACATTTTTTTATCCTAAATAAAAATCATAGCTTACTCAAAATTATGTATTTGGATCGTTTCATGAATTATCTTATGTATAGAAACTCGAATAGTAACTCTTTCGAGTCGAGTTACGATCTTCGAGTTACGAGTTTTTTTCCCCTCTCCGATCCAGATCCGAGTTACGAGTTTGACAACATTGCCTTCACCTATAAATAGGAGGTCTACCCATTGTATTTTACATGTTGAATTTGAATGAAGTAAAGAAACTCTGCACAAATTGTGTGAGCTCTTAGTGAGGCTTATGTCCTCTTATGTTTGAGGTCTTATCTTGAGTGATTTGAGAAGCTCTCAAGTGGCGGCCAACACACTCATCTTGGAGCACATCACACTCCAAGTGGCGTGACATTTCTCACCCACCATCATAAGTTTTCTCTATCCATTTTCCTTCCATTTTCTCCATTCCATTTTATGTGTTTGTCTTTTAGTTTCTCTTCTTTGTTGCTCTTGGGTTTCATTCATAATCATGAGTATGGTGCATCATTTGGGAGGCCTTGACCATCATTGATGTTTACCTTGTGCCCTTTTCAATTCTGCAAATTGCATATCATCCTCATTATATCTTGTTTTTCATCTTTGCTTCTGTGAAGTGAACCTTCACACTTACTTAATCACTTGGTTAAGTTCGTGTCCAGTGGGAATCTTCCTTAGGTCCTCACATCTAATTGCTAAAATCTCAACCTTAAGTAAAAGTCTCACCATAAATGAAAACATCTAAAAATCAACTCACATCACCTTCTTTATGTATTTCTTCTCTTTCCCTCAAAAATGAAGATTGTATCCATGAATTTCCTAAATTAAAAACTATATCTTTCCTCTTTCTTGAGTTTGGGATAGTGTGAGTGAATTTTTTTAAGACACTAGACAATCCAATTAGTATTAGATGATTCCTTGACTCACTAGACGATCTTATGATAAAAGACTCTGGTATGTTTTGATGATAATAGAAAACTATAAAGTTGTGTTGTGATTGCTAATAACACTCTTAAAAGTGCATAAGTAACTCATTAGACAATAAGTTCCAACACAAGAGATGTTGTCCAAGAAAGAGAAAGATAATGTTACCCAAGTATTTCACATTGTCAAATACTATATATTCATGACAAATAATTAGAGCTCTTTAGTGAACAGTTGCTACAATCTAAGTCTAAAGCATCTAGAGAAGATGACGAAAACTCACTAGATGTTGAAAGAACAAGATTAAGCTAGAGAACGTGTTAGGAGAAGTATTAAGTGAAAGCATCAAACCAGGTCTCAGAGAAACTCGCTAAACGATGTTCAAACATTAAAGTGTTGTACGAATGTCTCACAAAGCATGGTAGACGATGACTAAAGAAGAACTCAATGAACTAAGCTTATTACATAATGTTAGAGAAAGCTAACATAGTTAACAGACAATGAAAGCTTTACAGCACGTCAGACAAAGATCAAGCCATCCAAAACAGGCGATGATAAACTATCAAAGGAATACAAAGATGCATACAAAGTCAATATCCATAGTTTTCATACTCAACATATGATTGAGGAAACCATGAAGCTTATGAACAAAATTAGTGAAATCAATCATTGAAGCGTTATCCATTCATTACTTAGAGAAAGCACACACAACGAATTTATTTTGAAAGTAATCATGTGGAAAAGACATGTTTAGAGCTCATATCAAAACATTCCAATCTCAGGGTCTAATATCTGAATTGAAAGATATACAGAGAAATGAGTATAAAGATTCAGATTTAAATAGATCAAGCACAATATTGTAATTCAATAATTAGATACCAATTTAGAAACTATTTATCAATAATAGAAATTTATTTAGATACTAATAATTTTTTTAGTCTCTAAAATAATATCTAATTTAGTCAATATAATAACTAATTATTTTTTATCTCTAAAATCAATTTCTATTTAATGATTTTATTGTATGGAAGTAATTTGCCTTGAGTTTTTAGGGCTGGTATATTTCTTCTCTTCTCACAACTTTTGTACAGGTTAATGATGAATATAATTTTGGATATACATTGAGATCTTTGCAAAGACTTGCTAAATCAAAAGCTATCTGTCGCATTATAATTATAGAAAGGCAAGGCTCTAACCAAAAAGTTTGAAGATGAAAACACTTCTCCCTTAATACTAAATATTACATAAAGAACTTATGTGTTGGACTCTTTGAAAGAACCTAAACTAGAGTTTAATTGTCTTATTTCTCTATTAGATTTTTTAAAATTGGTCAAAGTATTGAACCCTCTTTTAAGTTATTGTTTAGAGAAGTAACTGAAAAATTACTTTGAAAAACTTACTAAAGAAAGAATAAGTGTAACCTAGATTGTTATAGTGAAACTTAATTACTATTTTAATAGTAGAAAATTCAAAACAAGTTTTAATATGCTATTATATAAGTTTTAAACTGTTATACTCTAGAGGATGTTTAATGATACTTGAATTCATTCTCTATTTCTCTGTCTTTAACGATCTTTTTGCCTTAAAGTTTCTCATGTAAGTTTTTTACATTATTTTAAACATAAAATATATACACACCCTTAAGAAATTTAATCCTCTTTATTGTTTCATTGTTAAGATGATATCATTATGGAGTTTGTCTCTTTTTTCTTTTCTTGTTTTAATTATTGTATTTCAAGATGAGTGAAATGAAAGAGCGTAATGAAAGCTTTTTAAGAAAATGTTTTAAACAGTGCCCTTTCAATTTCCTTTCTTATGTTTTATCTTTACATAACCTTGAGGGAAAAAATGTCATTTTATCATTTAATTTAGACAATATTTCTCTTTTTTGTACTTCTCGTCTTGGAAGGAAAAAAAAAACATGTAATGCACTTTTTTTAATTTACTGGTAACCAAAAGAGTTAATTATCGAACCCTCACTTATTCTTTCATATCAAAAACAAATCATAATCATTATTGAAGATAAGAAAAGAAAATAAATCTGTATTTTTCCTTTACAATCAAATATAAGTTTTTAACTCGCCCTCTTATATTGATCTTTTCAAGCCATATATAAACTTAAATGCATCAAAATCCTATTGTCCGCCTCAATTTGTTAATCACTGGCCCTGTTAACTTCCAATGCAATTGCAACTTTATAGAACTTTGCCAAATTTACATAGTTGGTTGCTCTTAAGACCAATATGACCTGTAAACATGTGACGATCCAACATTTCCTTTGTATCATAACTTCTAACTTCAAAAACATGCAAGATCTGAATGAAGGTATATTTGGAAACTACTTGAAACTCCGTTGTACGGATATTTTCCATTTTCCAATTAGCGTATTAAAGAGTTGGATTCACATTGAGTAGAACTAGACTTGAAAAACAAACATGCACAGTCTTTTTGTGTCAAAGCAAACTAAGGTTCACCACCAGGGACTCGACCTTTTTATTTAGACAACAATATTTATGTCAAAATAAACATGCACATAGTCTATATAGAAGAAGAGTACAGGAGATCATAAACTCTCCTAACCAATGTCAATAAAAACAGGACACATTGGTAATATTGCTGCACAATTTCCACAACAATTGTTGCAGCAGCATAATTTCCACATTGTTTATCATGCATACCTTAAGTGCATACAATAGTAGGTCTATTTGAACATAGCAAGAATTATAACCCAAAAGTTCAGAAATATAGAACCCTATATACATAGTGCAAAACTTTAAATGCATAATGCGGATCGTGGTGTACATCTGATGGGTCAGTATAAGTTGCCTTCCTCAATAAATAGCACCTAGAAGTTACTATAGACAGGAAGAGAGAGCACGAAAAAATAAGAATCCATTATGTCTACGGACCTATTAGCCTACAACGTGTACCTTTTAACAAAGAGGTGTGAAGTAGAAACATAGTTAACATATGGTATAGATTACGTTAATGCTACTTTGTATAAAAGGGATCAGTTAGTATGAATACAGGAGTAATATTGACAAAAATTTGATAGAACACACTAGCAGTTCAAACCCCAATCATAAGGCTGGTATATCACCTTCAACTCAGAAGTGGCAAGTAGGTCCAACAATAATTCTGATTCGGCAGGATCTAAGTAGCTCGACACATGCTTCAGGACCTCTACCTCATTCTTACCAAAATCTACACTAAACCTGAGTGTCAATAAGAAGAAATATTAGAATAATCAAAGTAAGATCAATTGCACTTCTACTTACTAATTATCAACCATTTCATGTCATAATCACAATAGGGAATGAGTGTAGATATATTCAAAGTTTTACGTAAGTATATAAATGTATATAGTTCAAGGGATAATGCTTGCCAGTCCAAAATGTAAAATCTTAAATACTTTGAACGCAGCCAAATATAGAATTTGAGAAGTTACCTGTGAGAATGCGCTTGGTAACATGAAATATTTAATGATTTCTTAGTCTAAATTAACCTAAAGCACATCAATCATATTCCGAGTCTCTTAAAGAACCTACCACTTAAGGATCTTACTGGCATATGCAATCTTTGCAGTAAAATCTATTGAAAGGCCTCCATTTCTTAAGAAACTACGGGCTGCATCCGCTAATTCTTTGTCAATGTCCCCGGGAGAATAGCACCGAAGTGAGGGTCCAGATCGAGTACCACATACCAAAGCAAAATGAACAAGGGACTCCGGGAAAGGGAGGGTCACCTAACAAAAAAGGAAAGTTAGCATCAAAACAGTAGCTATGCTAGTGGCGACTTCATGGTGAAAGCATGTAAACCAAACACCAAAACATAAGGTATTGCATACTAAAAACCTACAAATAAATGATCTAGGAAAAGCTTTCATGCTTACACCCAATTAACAGAAAGTAAAAAAAGTGTTGTAGTAGATGGTAATAAGCATTTAAAGCAGCATAATTTAAAAAGAGAATTAAGATAGGTCGAAGAAAATGATATAAAAACAGAGGGGTTCTAGGTTAGGTTAGGAATCTCTTAAATCTAAAATTATAATATGATGACTAAAAGATGTTGAATAGAAGTTGCTAGAAGCTTCTTAAGCTCACCCTATTTTTAATAGAAAAGAAAAAACTAAACAAGCAAGGCTAATTGAGACTCTTACAGATTAGCGCAAAATAATAGATTATTTACAAAGAGTTTCTTTTTTGTTGTTTAGTTAAGCCTCCCGGACTATCAAGCAACAAGGAATAAATAGAAAAAATGGCCCGATATTTTTTTTATCAACGACCTATTTTCAGTAGAAGAGAAGGTTCCTTCAGAACACTTATTTATTTCTATTTAAATATACTGGGTCTCTTTGTTTCATTTCAAAAAATTGATCTAATTTCTATTTGGAAATGAATGAAAAGTGTGGGGATAAATATAAATGAAAAAAAGATATTGGAACATAATTTTGGAAGAGATGATGGAAGCTGGAGTTCTCTTTTATGAATTATTAGAAACCCTTTTCTCACATTCCGATTTTAATAAATCTTGAGTTTCTAATCCAAAACTAACAATCTGAAATGTTAAGAACCTTCAATTTTTATTATTATTCAAAAAAATTACAATAAATTTTTTTTATATGCCCAAACTTTGCAAAATTTTCTATTTTTGACTACATCGAGACAATCAATGAAGAAAGAAGAAAAAAAATCTAGGATATAGACAACTAGTTGATAAGCTAAATTACCTCATTATAAATTGTCCAAACATTGTCTTTGTAATAATCATAATAAGTCAATTCCAAAACTCTCCTTGTCAAGACCATTGGGAAGCAGTCGTACGGATCCTAAAGTATATTAAGAATAATTCTGGCAAAGGCCTTATTAAGTTAAGGGAAATACTCAAATTGTTGGATATTCTAACTAGTTGGGCAGGGTCACCAAACAATAGACGTCTAACTTCTAACTTTAGGGTAGAGTTCTTATTAGAGGTCATTTATTATCGTGGAAAAATAAGAAACACAATGTTGTGGCAAGACCAAGTATAGAAGCATAATATAGGACAATGACATTAATCATTTGTGACTCATATGGCTAAAGAAACTCCTAAGGGTTTAAATTTGAGTAAATTTCTCTAATGCGCCTTACATATGACAACCAAACAACATTGCATTGCCTCTAATCCTATCTTTCGTGAGAGAACCAAAAATATTTAGCCACTAGATTTGTCAACTTCAGAGAACAATTAACAAACATATTAACCGAGTCTTTAAGAGGATCAAAGATCAATCATATTTACAGCATGCTAAGAACATATGACTTATATGTTCAAATCATTTATAATAAAAGATATTTTTTATAATCTTTTAGAATCAAGAATATCTATATTACAAATGTTTTTACTTCTTCCCATATCATATATTTACTATCAGAGGATATCAGATCTTCTCTGTTTATTGTATTGAGTTTTTTTTCTCCGTATAAATAAAACACTTGTTTTGTCTTAGAAACATACGGTTTCAGTTCTCTGTCTCTTTGTTTCATATAGTTTAAGATTGTATCAAAGTTTATTCTAGTGAAATTCTTTGGCATATCGTGCTTCTACTATTAGACTACTATTAAGACCACTCATAAATGTATATTTTCATGTACGAGATATCCAACCCTCAGTATTAGGGTGTGTTAAAGATCTTATATCAACTAGAGATATGATCAAATTATGATATATTATCTAAAAAAACTGGTTTTGTAGGGTTAAGTTAGGTAAAAAATATGGGTGTTCAACATAACCTATGTACCTTAAAATCAGTCGATTTCACTTGAGCAATTCCATCCTTTCTCTCTCACCCTCTAACTTCAACAGAAATTCCTATTGATACTAGAGATATGAGCATATTATTGAACCTAGCGCAATATTTCAAGGTGCAAGTCTTAAGCCTATGTCTCATTCAAAAACATGTTAGTCATGTAACCACTTATTACAATGAAAAAACATTCTTGAAGGCACAATAAAATAGAGTTCCTAGATTCCAAATAAGTATAGGAGCTGTACAGAGAAAAAGAAAAAGTTCAGATCTAAAGAATAAAGAGAATAAACTTTGAAGAGTCTTTCATGTAAAGGTATAAATGTCAGTATAAAGCAAATATAACGCCACGGGAATGGAAGCAAAGCTAAATCATAAATGAACACCATCACTTAAAGGTTGAACGAATATAGAATAAAACAAGGATATCTTACCCTTAAACGTTTATCTTTTGCACTGAATGGCTTCGTAAAGGTATATGGTTGTCGTTGGTTCGCCCTCAAAATGCCACTTTGAATGGCTGAAAGTGAGTAGGTGAATCCACCAATAACATATTTGAAGTCTCCAAATAATTTCCTTCTTTCTACAGTTCCAGAAGGGTGACCCCATACTAAGATTGCATGGATGGTCATCATATTATATAGATTAATAAAAAAAGCAAGCTTCTCTTCTCTAGATAAATGCCATACTTCCCCTCTTTGGAGCTCTTCTATTATTCTTAGATATCTAAACAAGAAAACAGTTGTATAAATAACAGAGTCAAATTTTAGGAATAACATCGTTAAATGGCTCTTCTAAGTAAGTAAGCCAAAAGACATTAGAAAAACCTTGCAAACTCCTCACTTCCGTGCATACTTCTGTAGTCAACATGACGTCCATCTTCAGAGGCATAGGCTTCAAACATTGCATAGGACAAAAGCCTGAGCCTCGATGCAACTTCTGTCATAGGCTTAGGTTTCACAGTAATTATCCCCCTCGGAATGTTGTAACAAAAAGATGCCACAGTTGGATCGTCATCCAAAAATCGATACAGGTGATTACCATCCTCAAATAGATTCTCACTAAGCAAAACAAAACAATTGAACATGTAAGAATTTTCATTTCTTTCGTTTAAAATAAAACGGAAAGTAGAAACACCAAATGGAGTAGTACTTGGACTCACTCAAAAACATGCTGAAAGAAGAGTTTGCTGGCAAGTTTTCGTGCAAACTCAACAGCCTATACCATCAGACAAGAATAAGGAAGATAGAAAACACATTCTGAAGATAGAAATTCTGAAATGGTATTAAATGAGTTGGATAAACAGCGGATATGTTCGACCATGTGATCGTTAATAAAGGAATACTAAAATTCAGAAACAAACAGGTGCTCCAGAAAAAGCTTTTGTACAGGATACATGTCACAAATATTAAAAAGTGAATTCGTTAATTGTATTCACCTAAAAATCATAATGCATTTGCATGCATATCTAACTTTCCATATTATAGACACACGTCAATCAAACAGCAACTTCTATGAAGACATTAGGTCAATTCCAATGGTCAGTTTGTGCTTATTTTAAAAAATTGTTTTCTTTAGAAATATATATATAAAGCTATTTTTTATGCATTTTAAGAAGCAAATCCGATCAACTTTTAAATAAATTATTGTTTTTATTTACTTATTTTAGAAACACTTATTTTAAATTTAAACAAACTGACCCAATATTATTTTATTTTAGAAGTCTCAATACACTCAATAGGTAGCTCAATTCTAAGTAAATATTAATGTAGACAAACATGCTTTATAAATGCATACGCAGATTAACTGCATCAATTAATTTTCACAACAAATCAGCAGCACCACAGCTAATACTCAAAGTACAAATTACCTTGGCCTTTTACCTTAAAAATTATCCCCTTTCCTATCACAACATGGAATGAAGGAAAAACACAAAAGTATGACTCCAAAAGAAATGAGCTAACTTCAAGAAAGTAAATTCATTTTAAGGTTTATTTTCTTCTATTTTGAATACATGTGAATCACCAGTAAATTCAAAGTAAGGATAAGCTAAAAAAACACAAAAATCACTGAAGCAGAATCATTTATTAAAAATCATTGCTGCAACCTGAAGGACAAAGCATCTAGAAGGAACAAGCTATAAGAAACTAGAACAAACATGTGCGATAAGGTAGTTCCTTCGAAGAAAGAAAAGAACATGAAACACTAATGAATTAAAATCATCAAATTATACATCTTAAACCTTCAGGTAGAAAGATAACCCAGAGACGAGGAAGTGTTCCATTTGTCTTTTGTTTGTAATATTAACTATTAACAAGCCATAATGGGAGGTGAATGTGTTAACCAATAGGAAAGATAGAAACATTTAGTTGAAACCGTGCGTTTATAAGACAACTCAGATACTTTGTTAATATTGAGAAAAAATAATCAATACAATAAATAGAGGAGATTAATATCTTCTAATATAATCTAGATATTCTTGATTATATTACATTTACTCCTTATTTATATAATTATAACACTCCCCCTGAAGTGGGAGTATAGAAATTGTATATGTCTAACTTGCTACAAATATAATCAATTTTTTGTTCTCTTAAACACTTAGTAAATATGTGAGGCAACTATTCACTAGAGCATACATAGCCCGTTGTAATGTCCCCAAACTCAAGTTTTTCTCTATTGAATGACAATCCATCTTAATATATTTTGTCCTCCCATGAAAGACAGGATTAAAGGTAATGTGTACTGCTGCCTGGTTGTCGCATATTAGGTGCATTTGGAAACTTAATTCATATTTAAGTACTTTGAGGAGTTGTTTTAGCCCTATGAGCTCACAAGTGACTAATGTCATTGTCTTGTATTTTGATTTTGTAGATCTTGTCACAACATTTTGTTTCTTACTTTTTCATGATACTAAACAACCTCCAACAAGAACAATATATTGTTTTAGTTGTACAATATCCTCCTTATCATTGCCTACAATGTCGTCCATATATACAATGAGATAGCTTCATCCTTAAGAAGAACAACAATAAAATAGAGAATAACCAACAAAATTTTGTATCATCTTAAATTGTTGGATGACAATCCAAAAATGCCCAAACCATGCATAGGGTGATTAGTTGAGGCCATATAGGGGCCCTACTTAGCAGCGACATACCATATCTGGCAACTCCTCCTAAGCAATAAAACTAGGAGGTTGTTTCATTTAGACTTTACCAAGATCATTTTGCAAAAATGCATTTTTGAAACAGAGTCCAGTGGTGAATAGCTACAATGGAAAAGGAGAGTCGAATAGATGTCGTTTTGGCAAGGGTCATACATTTTTTTTGTATATTTTTGCCCACCAAACAGGATTTATAGAGAACAATCTTCCCATCGGGTCTTGTTTTAAGAGTTTATAGCCACTGAAAAACAACAATTGATTTGTCAGTTGGAAAACGAACCAACTCCCAAAGTATCAAAACGTTTAAGGGCACACATCTCACCAATTATTGCTTGTCACTACTCTTAGGGAGATAAACCTTCGCCTAAAGACTTAGAAATGGGAACAAAAGATAACGAAGGCAAACAAGTGTAATGTATGGTGGAAAGTTGGTGCTAACTGAGGTTTGTATAGTGAGGAGAAGGGTTACAGATAGAACGTGTACCTTTCCAAATAACAATAGGCCAGTCATTTTCACAGGAAACCAAATTCATTACTACGGCAGATAGTGTCAATGAAGGATCAAACATGACCTCCATTATATCATTATGTGTCAAAGATGGGTCCCGAATCGAAATTTTAATAAGTTGTGAATAACATTGATATACCTGAAGAGGTATTATGAAGAGGTGTTAGAGAAACATTTTATGGCATAGTCATCTAGTGGTAATGAAGGAAGATTGATTGTGGTGGAAAAATGGCTACATATGTCGTCATTAGAAGGAATAACAGCAGACACAGTACCTATGAAGATTAGAAGAGAAACATTGATACCTTTTAAAGATCAATGATATCCCATGAAGACACTTGGATGATAGAGGAGAAAGTTCAACCACGTGTGAGGTTATCTACAAAACATGTGGTATCAGAAATACATGGAGGAAGACTATATAGAGGAGAAAGAGTAAAAAGGATAGAGTGGGGTACCCGAACATTAAGAACAAATGATGACATCTTAATGAGATAACATTTAAGGAAAATATCCCACCAAAAATAATAGGAAGATGACTATGAACAAGTGTTTAAGTAGTCTCAATATGATGTTTGTTTTTTAATTCGGCTGCTATATTTTATTGAAGAGTATAAGGACATGAAGTTTGATGAAGGATTCCACAAAATGTTGGAATTGGTGAGACAAATATTTGCAGGCATTGTCACTTCGAAAAACACGTATGGATATATTAAAGTGTGTTTTTTGCTGATAAAAAAAATATTAAAGTGTGTTTTTATTTCATTAAAAAAAGATTAAAATATAGAAAACACTTGTGATCAATTATTCATCAATAAAATCCAAGTTCATGTAGAACAGTCATCAATAATAACAACAAAATATTTACAATCGGATAGGGTAGTAGTACAAGAAGGATCCCAAATATCAAAGTGAATTAAAGAAAAAAGAGAGAAAGCTAACTTGGTAAGATTGTTTGAAAAAGACTAAGAAATATGTTTTCTAACCAGTACGACTCAGTTCAAAGTAAGCAAATATTTTAAACTTGGTACCATTTTTGGCTATTTGGTCAAACTCAGGATATACTAATTGTGCATGAATCATCTTTGGAGAGACCACTGATGCACATACCTATGGCGATGGAGAGAGATAGCAAAGGTCATGTGACTCACATTCAATGTCAATTCTCCAACACTATTTGATTCAGCAAGGTAGCATTATTTTTAGTGAAAGTGAGGATAATATCATGGGACTGTGTCAATCAAGTGGCACACAGTAAATAGAAATAGAAGTTAAGAACATAAAGAACGGAGTCAATGGTAAGGGATAAGAGGGCTTTGGTAGTACGAATGTCGCAAGTTTGTGTTTGTGAACCATTCACAACAGTTATAAAAAGCAAATTGACAGCAATTGTAAAACAGAAGAAAAAGAATGATCACTAGATAAATGATCAGTTGCACAAGAGTTAATGACTCAAGGACCAAGGGAAGGAGATTGAGAGAGACAAGTAGATGAATTATCAGTGTGTGTCATCGAAGCCGCATTAGGAGTGGATTGACGTGTCGCACACCATTTGATAAAGTCTTCATATGTTGCTCGAGATAAATCAACTGGTAGTGTGGAAGAAACATGTGACTATGTCTCTGTTTATTTTCTAAAGAATATGAAGGAGCGCAGAAGACGAGGAAGTCATAGTAGGGTTTACTAATGATTCCAAAATCTGATCACGGGTAGCAGCATACTCTAGTGGTAAGCCATACACACTCAAAGTCATAAGAAAGGTCTTTTGGTTCTCAAGTCCTTATTCACATTTGTAGATGGTGAAAATAACTCATTAAAATCATGTAAGACAACATGAAGCCGCCCAAAATAAACATAGATAGGGCCCTCAAATTTTTCTTGGAGCAAGAAGTGTTAAATGATCTTGGCACACACAATATAGAAACTTTGTGCCATTGGTATAAAGGGTATGAGCCTCACTTCAAACTGATTGATGCGGATGGAAAGTAGGTTTGAGTGAGATTGAATATTGGAGTTAATAACACTAAATAGTTAAGCATCAATCTTTATCCATTATTCACATTTTATAGGAACAAACTCAACTGTTGTGTTGAGATGAGATTTGTAGCACAACCTAATTAACCATAACTTGGTTTGGAAACCCAAGTGGAATAGTTAGACCCGTTCATCTTCTCATTGCTAATGGTTAGAGAGCATGGGGGAATGTAGTGGAGGTTGATGTGGTGTTGAAATACATTTTTTTTCTTGAAATTTGAAAAGATAAAAATAATAATAATAAAATAGCCTAAGGAAAGCAGAAGAAGACGCCTGTCTGGGCGCATGGATGGTGGTTTGCGTCGGTGTTTGTTCGATTGGATAGATGGGTGCAGCACGATCCCATCCCTGTGTGTGCCATAGATAATGGTGGTCACCAGAGACTTTGCCAAAGCAGTGAACATGAACCTGGGAGAAAGGTTCGCCAAAAAAAATCTTCCAGAGACAGTTGGTCTACTGTGCCAACACAATTTTGAGAAAGACTCTAGATACCATATTAGACACTACAGGAAAGAGAGAGATTGAACCCAAACTGTGTCTTAAATTGAGAAGATTTATACTCTATAATAATAAAAGTTTGCTACAAAAATAAATAAAAAACACTCTTACTAACACATATATAATCTATATATTCTTCACTATATAAGATTTTTTTCCTTATTTATATAATTATAACTGAATGAAAAAGAAAAAAGCCCAAACAAAAAGCCACTTCATTTTAGACTCTTCACGAAAATAACTCTTCAGTTAGATTGTTATACGAAAGATTATTTACAAATTAGTTCTACCACTTCTTAGAAAAAAAAATCATACAAGGAACGAAACGGAAAATGATATGACAAGCGCGGCAACGAAAATGCAGAACTTTTTTCATGTAAAGACCAAAATGAAGTCTATAACCCCACATAGGGACTAAATGACAAATGATGTCAAATAAATAGACCCAATCTAATACCGTTACAACTTTAGCAAACAGCAGGAATCATTTTTCATATTGAAATTAAAATGTACAGTTTTTTCATATAGGAATAAAGTGTAAACACCAATTCTTTAATTTAATCTAAATAATATCTTCAAACAAAAGCTACCAGATACAAGTTACACGTACAAATTAAGCTAAACAATAGTCTTCGCATTTTCTGTGATTAAAAAGAAATCAAAAGCAATTAGGTTTTCATTTCTCAAACATTGATTTCATTCAACTTAATAATAAAGCTTCAAGAGACACCACACAAAAAGGACAAACTTTCTAGAGCACTAATTGCATCACTATTTTTGTTTGGGGCAACCAAATTTTGTAGATGCATCAAACAATTACACTTGGGAGAATATACAATATTGTTAAAACACACTAGAATGCGATCAAACTTGAGATCAAGCTTACCTCCTTCCTTTCCAAATATTGATCTTCTGATAAGAAGTCCACGGCTTCAGAAGCAATGAAGCAGTTAGTAAACCTCCGCATTTTGTAAAATCGGTCCTTCACAACAATGCATTCTTTCATTTTGCGGACAATTAGAGCCATTTCATCTAGCGCCCCTCTACTGGACACATCATCCTCTCCAGAAAGTGGCGGAACTGGGCATTCAAATGATGGTATTTCATTAATAAGGTAGTCAATCTTCTCATTAAGTTTGCCAGACTCATTTAAGGACTTTAGTGTACTCAAGCCTCCAATAAGTATTCCATTGAAAAAAACCTTGGGAATAGAAGTAGATCCTGAATTTTTCTCCAGCTCCATCTTTCTACTGGGATAGACATCAATGTTGATTTCAACATATCTAAGCCTTTTCATATACAAAAATTTCCTAACCTCTCTACATTCTTGGCACCCTAGTCTCGTGTACACTATAATCCTTCCTTTCATGACTATGGGTAGTGGTGGACCTTCATTTATGGGTTCCTCCCTTGGGACAGTTCTATTTTCATCATCAACATCAGATGACGTTTTATTAATATAATTTAAGGGGTTCCAAGTTGTTTTCTCAACTGTCTTCTCAATAACATTTTTCGTATCACTGTCTCTTGATAAATCTGAACGGTCCTTACCCATGTCATCAGATTTACCCACAGTACATTCGTCTCTTTTTCCAGAAAGGTGGCGAAGCACCATGGAGACTGCTATTATACCTTTCTCCATAACGAAGTGTCTAAGAGATATTGTCTTCTGAACCACACCTGGAACCTCCGGATTGGTGTTGAAAGTAACCATAGATGTGCTGCAGCCAGCTTCAGTTCCAGGAACCTCAGCTCCACCAACTTCAGGCTCCAAATTATTGCCCTGTGAAGAGTTCTCTGTTTTTTGATTCGTTTGCGCCGATTCCATGCTTCTGCTGTCATCCTTCTCTATGAACAAACCCTGCTGCACAAAATTATTATCTAGACTTACTTCTTGACTTTTACGCTCAAAATCTCCACTGTCTCCCTTAACACCAGAACACTCTTGTGCAATAATGCTAAGTTCAATTTCAGATTCCATGGAATCACTATCATGCTCCTTTTGAAACAAGTCATCTGGAACGGTACAGGTCTCCAAGTTTTTCTCTGGAGATCCACACAGTAAATCGCAGTTATCCCCCAATCTCTGAGCCAACTGAGATTCTCCTGCTACATTGTCTTTTCTATCCTCATGAGTATTCAACTCTACATCTATCACCTCATCCACCCTGTCTGGCATACTATCCTGCTCATCATCAAACTCGGGGGAATCATGACCCATATTCTGAATTTTCCCCTCCTTTGATCCCTTCTCACATTCTTCACTCTGAACGGTAAAACCATCTCCTTCCAGCTTTTCAACATCTTGAGAACATATATTGTACGGTACATCTCCTTGATCATTCCCGAACTCAGAGGTATCATAGTCTACATTTTGAGTTTCTGGCCCCACTGAGTGTTTTTCCCTATCTTCTTCACTCGAATCCCCTTCTATCTTTCCAACGGCCCGAGGACTTGGCTCATCTGTCTCCTCTAACTCTTTCCTTTCCATGGTGATGCAACCAAGAATCACATTTTCCACATGCTACATAATCTAGGTGCCGCAACAAACTCAACACCACATAGATTAACAACACTGCTTCTGACTTGTCTCCTAATAAAACAAACGACGAGTGTGTAACACTCAAACATTAATCAAAATCAAACCTGAAAGTTACATGAAATTAAGAGGAAGTAGCATCAGTAAGTTAACCATGAAACAAAATCGCTGCAGGAGTAACAAAAATTCCAATTTATTACCACAGCAACCCAAGGCCTTCCAAATTTAGTTTACCTTTCCTAATTAAGTCCCTGGTGCATTTCGCCTGTGAAAACTACAAGGGGCAAGGAATTTCAACTCATTCCAAATGTAATTTGCAAACTCTGCAAAAATAACAGCCTGATTAATTTGATAAGGTTCGTTACAAATTAGAACTCGGAACACATGTTTGGTTTTAGCCAAACCAAACAAAGGGTTTTATGGAAAAAGATTATAATAGACAACGCAGAAAAACAAAATGAGAAAATTGGCGAATGAAAAGAGAAAATGAAAGGAGGGGGAAGTTACCGATCCGATGAGAATTGAATTGGCACAGAAAAAAAAGACAAGAAGAGGGGTTAGGTTTGTGTTGCGTTGCGCTGCGTTGCGTTGGAGGTTTGAGTAGAAAGTCGAAGGTTGAAAGGCAAGGATGATTCAGACAGCAGGAGGAGCGAGAGAAGCGGGAAGTGCATGGGCAAAACTTAAATTCCTACCAAAATACAATTTTCATTTATATATGTAACACCATATATTTTTTTATCAGCGACACCTTATTGTTGCGAAAAAACAATATACATTCAATTATAAATTATTTTAAATCAATTATTAGTCTCTCCAAACGTAGTAATTTCTGATTTTTTTTAATCATAATACTGATGCATTAATTATAAAAAAGTTATGATAAACAGGAAATGAACTTTAAGCATAATAATAATAATTCGTGGTTAAATAATATCAGTGTGCTGTAGTGTAGATAAAAAAAAACGTGATACTGATAACAATTATTAACGTGATTATGACATCTTTAAGTGATTATATAAGATGTTAAATTAGTAACTAATCATTATAATGTTGGTTTATATTAATTCTTATGCATATGTGGGAAATAAATATTAGAAGTATGAGAGTAAGATGTATGTCTTGTTTATTTAAATTAAAATTAGTAACTCCTGAAATACATGAGTATTTTATTGTGAAATAATATTTTATTATAAAATATATGATTGATGGCTTTGAAGTGTTAGTTTAAGTTGGATGTAAAATTTTATAATGATACATGTGTGTTTTAATAAAAGTTTGTATATTTTAGAGTAAAATGTTTAAAAGGTTCATATCTACGAACCACACATAGGATACGGAAACGACGGAGATATGGTTAAATTGAAAAATATAAAATACGAGACAAAATATATATATATATATATATAATTAAAATATATTAA
>Ga0123341_1000334_pt1 | contig 26635 bp, 22 predicted proteins | sample Turbeapinknodule_FD_89959 | JGI IMG/M metagenome (GOLD analysis project Ga0123341, IMG submission 89959) | Root nodule microbial communities of legume samples collected from Mexico - Turtle bean Mexico pink nodule | ecosystem: Host-associated > Plants > Roots > Nodule | place: Mexico: Nepantla...
CAAAAACATTTTGAATTATGTTTACGATTACTACCTAATCTACAATTCAAAATTTTGACATGAAAACACACCTAGGAAGAATGAAGAAGAGGTGAAAAAAAAGTGCACAAAGATACAAAAGAATAAATTTTGTAAAGAAAAAAACAAATTTGCAGAGAAATAAGAGACAAATAAATATAATGATAAATAATATATATTCATAAAAATTGTAACAAAGAAGTTGGGTAAAGTGAAGAAGAGCATAAACATACCTAAGAAGAATGAAGAAGTTCTTTTGTTGAAAGCATGAAACTTTCTTCTTTTTCTTGAAACTTTCTTCTTCTTTCTTGCATCATTATACACAATTACACTTTTGGAGAAAAGGGTTTAGTTCTTAAATCAAGATGAATTGAGAAGGTTACATGTTTAATGACGTTGCAGAGAGAGATTATTGAATTATGTAAGTGGTTTTTCTGAACCATTGAAAAAGAATGAAAGAAAAATGAGGTTTGAAATAAAATGTTTGGTTGAATAACTCACGACTCCCTAACTGCAACTTTGAATTATGTTGACAAAATATCAGTTTTTTAAAAATAAAAAAGAAAAACATTTTGAATTATGTTTACGATTACTACATAATCTATAATTCAAAATTTTGTCACGAAAGCACACGCCTAGGGAGAACGAAGAAGAGATGAAAAAAAAGTACACAAACATACAAAAGTACAAATTTTGTAAAGAAAAGAACAAAATTGCAGAGAAAAGAGAAGAGAAATAAGAGACAAATAAATATAATCATAAAAAGTGTAAAGTGAAAAGGAGAATGAACATACCTAATAAGAATGAAAGAGTTTTTTTTGTCGAAAACATGAAACTTTCTTCTTTTTCTTCTTGAAACTTTTTTTTTCTTCTTCTTTCTTGCATCATTACACATAGTTCAGTTCTTAAATCCAACTGAATTGAGAAGGTTACATGTTCAATAACGTTGCTTGGAGAGAGATTCTTGGATGACATAAGTGATTTTATCTGAACCATTGAAAAAGAAAGAGAGAAAAATGGAATTTGAAAGAAAATGTTTGGTTGAATAACTCACATGAAAAATATTTGAATTATGTTTACGATTACTGCATAATCTATAAAATTTTAAAATTTAAAATTTAGTTTTTAAAAATAAAGAAATCAAAAAATAAATATCTCCTCTAATGTATTTTTAAAATAATAAAATAAAATATAAGTATAAGGATACAATTAAAATAAAATGATAGTAAAAGGGAAATCTTCTTTACCCTCTTTATATATAGGTGTAGATTTTTTTCTCACTAGAATTATAAGTATTTATTTATAACAAATGGTTTGAAATAAATAAACAATAGATTCTACACCATCAACTAATCCAAATAAACTTTACCTATATTTTTTTTCTTTTCTTATAAATTTTTTACATAGATAATACATAATGACTTGTGATTGGATATAAAAACAAATTTAGATTAATCTATTTTACCAAACAAAAAAAACTAAAACAAGTTTGGTTGAGAAATATTTTCAACACTGAAACCAGCGCATTTTTTTGGTTCTCCGTATTTACCTTCTATTATGTAAACTAGAATATGCAACTTTTTTTTGTATCTTTTCTCTTTACTTATTTCACTAATTAAATAATTTATCTCAAATTTTCTTATCTGTCTATTTTATCTTTTTAGTTGTCAACCTCCTTTGCTATATACTCTTATGTTTTCTTTTCACTAAATTATCTTTAGTAGTAAAAAATTACTAATCACATTATGAGCTAACTCATAGTTGTAACAATTTAATAAGTTATATCTTAAAAGGGTATATTATTATAAATTTTAATTTTAATTATATAAAAATAGAATCGAGTTATTTTAGCGGCAATTTTAAAACACATGGAAATTTATTTATACCTTTGGACTTTAGCCTCTAAAGGAAAAAAATTATAGACCCTACAACCAATACATATGTTATTTTTTATTATTTAAATAAATCACAACATTTTTCGTGGCCCACAAACTGAGGATAAAAACAAATATTAAATAAAAGTACAAAAAAGAAAAGAAAAAAAAAAGGAAAAAAAACGCAATAATCCGAAGATAACCGCTGGAACAATCGGGTTCTGTTTCGGGGAAAAGAGGTTTTGGAAGAGTGAAGTGAAGTGCTGTTTGGGAACTGAAAATTAGAAGCTCCGTTACTGAAGAAAAGCTCTTTCCGAGTGCTCTATGGCTTCCGTTCCCGGATCTCGATCCGGCGGCAAAATTCTCCGAACGCGACGGAGCGCCGCCGCGAGGAGCCGCACTCCCTACGACCGTCCCGCCCTGGCCGAGCCTCGTAGCCCTAATTGGCTCTCGCGTTTCGTATTGTCTCCCTCTCGTTTCATTGCTTCTGGCGCCGGGAAAATCTTCTCCTCTGTTTTGGATCTCGATAGTTCTCCCCCTTCTTCTTCTTCTTCCTCCTCCTCCTCTGCTTCTTCCGCTTCCTCCTCTTCCGGTAACGATTCCGACGCTGGTAATGACTGCTATTTACTGTATGCGCACTTATGGAACCGTTTTACTCTCGTGCTTGAACTACTAGGGTTTCTGTCCTTTTTGGTTTTAATTTCGTTAATGTAGTGATTTTATTTTGTTTTGACTTCTCGAGCTGGTATGCGCTGACTTTGGTTGTAGTTGATATAGGTTTGGTAGATCTAATATTCGAGGTAGGTAATAGTACCTTGGAAATTGTAATTATGGCTGTTTTAAAGTGCTTAGTTGGATTTGAAAAACTGTCGAAGTTGCATGATTGTGTTATGTGTTTTAATAGAGCTTTAAGTATATGGGTCATGATTGTGCGTTGTTGAAAAACTAATTATGTTGTTTGGTATCGGACTATTGTTGTTACTGTTGTCCCCTACTGAAAGATGTGGTTGGTGTGTAATTTTGCAGAGGAAGTTGGTACTTTCGATGATGAAAATGATAAACCGTCCGAAGGTGATGTGGCCTTGAGCAAGGTAGCTGACTCTCTGTTATGTTATCCTTTGCATGATTGGGATTTAGGCCTTTTTTTTGGTTTAACTAGTTATTTTCAGTAATTGTTCATGGTTTGTAATACGTGTTAGTTAGGTTTTCCTTTGTTTTCTTTTTGTTTGGGAGATTGAAGTGCTTTTACTTGTTATGCATGCAGTGCATGTTGACGCATGCACTCACATTGCTCTTAATATTTCCTCTTACACAACTTGCTGTTCCACTAATTTATGAGCCTTTGGAAATTCTAGAAGGCTTCACTCCTTCCTAACTATCCTCTCCAGAATAAAATGATCGGTGAACCTTGAGGATTTAATTATCACTTTTTGAAATGCATTGGTTTTTTAAAAGTACTGCAGATCATGCTTCCATCCAGTTAGAGACATTTTTCATATGTGGTTGTCTTCATGAGTCCCCTGGTTTTATCTGATAGCATTGCACATTTTGTATTGATATCTGCAATGAAAGGATGGGACATCAGGACTGATAAATTTTTCTGTGAAGGAGCTCCAGCCATTTGTGGGGAATAGCAAAGACAAGAATATCATTGAGCAGCTTGTTCTGAAGGAGTCATTCTCCAGGTACCAAAGAATTTATATTTTGACACGTGGATAGTTCTTTTGTTTTTTCTTATTTTTTTCGCCCTTGTATTAGCATATGGTAATATGTTGAAAGTTCTTGATATTCTTTTTGTCAATAATGTAATTTATGTAGTTAAATAAGAAGGCATTACATGTATGCATCATGGTTTTTGGGCTTTCTATTATTTTTCATAGAGTTGAGTTTTGAATTAGCAGTAATTTTAGTCCCTAATATGATTCTATTACATATTTATCTACTTGTATACCATGACTATATATTATAATCCTACCATTGGTCAATTTTTAAATTTATAGCAAGACTTTGACAGCTTTGTTTGACTTCAAATTTTCGTCCAATCATGTACAGTTTTGGTGATTTTAACTTGCCTAAATTTGGTAACTTTCAAAAAATAAGCAATAACCCAGGCCAGGCGCAGAACATGAACATGTAAAGAGTGCTATGCTGCATATATCAGTGATAGATTTGATTCCTCTAAATTGAGGGATACAGTTTAGAAGGTGAAGTTCAAAGTTATAGCTGGTTACTCAATGGTTGATATTGTGATAAAGTGCATTTGCATGGATAACAAATTATGAAGTTGTTAAAATCTCAAATGTTGATTTTTCTTTTTCAATCAACAAATATCCACACTTTACCTTTTAAAGTGCACCCTTCATGTCAGAAGAGCCAAATACATTAGTGATCTGTAATAAAATTATAGGACCTTGAGCTATATATGTTGTATAAACATGAGAGTGGAACTGCATTTATAAAAATAATAAGATCTAGAGTGGAATTTTAAATGTTTGCTTGAACTGCATTTACTGTTTTTCTAGTTGTGTGGAAGAAGATATTCTAATACAATTTAATAATTGATCAGGGAAGAATGTGATAGATTGATAAAACTCATAAGATCAAGAGTTGTAGATTCTGCAAATGATGATAATGGAGATAAGAGGCCGACAGATATACTCAAAAAGACTCGTGGAAGTGGTATTCTCTACATACAAACAAAACTCATTTTTAACATATTACTGTTTCATGACAATGGATTTTTATTTCTTAGATACAGATTCACCTGATCTCCACAGTGTGGCCATTATGGAGGCAAAAAAATGGCTGGAGGAAAAGAAGTCAGGATTAGATACAAATTCGGATGTAGCTTATGGAAGTCCTTGCTTGAATTTGTTTGCATTACCACAAGTTAGTGACTCTCAGTTTGTGAAGAAACTATATTGTTTTTTGTACATGCTATATCCTTCCCCTTTTCTCTTCACATATAATATATATATATATATATATATATATCATTGTGACATGATTTCACACTAATGGTTTGTTTTTATCTGTATATGTGGCTGTTATGCAGGATAACAAAGATGAAGGATCACCAGTGGATGTGGCCAGGTCATATATGCGCATGCGCCCTCCATGGGCATCACCTTCCATAGACCAACCTAAATCTCGAACACCATCTGGAATTCAGCTCTTTAAAGAAGAAACACCACATCTATTGGGAAACATTTCTACACCGTCCTCCAAGGTGCTATTTAATGTGTGGTTTTTACTTTTGGGAGTTGCATATATGTCACTTTCATCTTTACTAGAAATTTATTTAGAGAATTGGGTCCTACATTTTAGCAAACATTGCTGGCATGAGGCATAGTTAAAGTTTATTATTACTACATGAACTTCAAATTTTTAAAGTTATTATAGATAGAGTATGAGACAATTGAACAAGTAAATGGAAAGGGTCTATTTTATTCTTTGCGTAGTTGCACATCATTACGTTTGGCTGTCTTTATAAATTGTGAAAACTGAAAAATATAATTATGTCTGAGGAGCTCAGTTATGCTCCATCAGTTTGGTTTCCTATATACTTTTCCCTCTTCTTAGGTTATTGTGTTACTATTTTTGCCAAATTTCTAGAAAAAAAATGTCCTCCAACATCACATCAACCTCTAGAACAAATTCTCACTTCTATTCTAACCATATTGTTAGAATTGAGAAGATGGATTGGTCTAACAATTCCCTTGGGTTTCTGAAATCGGGTTATGGTTAAGTGGTTTGGGCTACAAATCTCATCTCACTATAACCAGTGAATCCATTCCTACAAAACAACATGAAAAATGGATTTAGATTGATGCTTAACTATGTAGTGTTATTAAATCCACTATTCACGCCTCACTTAAGCCTATTTTCCGTCTCCATAAGGAGACCTGTGCACAAGCTTGGAGTGAGGCCCGTGTCCTTTATACCAATGACACAACTTTTGTACGATGTCTATCAAGATCTTAACACTTCCTGGTCCATGATGATTTGAGGGTCCTGTGTCTGATTATCTTGGGTGATTTCATGCTGTCTTACATTATTTTAATGAGCTCCTTCCATCAGTTGCAAATGTGTAGAAGGAACAAAAAAACCAAAGGACATTTTTATGACCTTGGGTTTGTATTGCTTGCCACTAAGAGTATGTTGCCCGTGATCAAATTTTGGGATCACCAGGACATCCTACAATGATTTCCACATCATTTGTGCTGCTGCTTTATATTCCTCAAAAAATAAACACGGAGACACATACTTTGTCTGTAGGGGAAAAGTCTTCTTTTGCATCGTACTAACTCTGGATGCTCATGTTCATATAATTCTAAAAAACATCTAAAATGTGAACATTGTTACCGCATTGGACATACCATTGGTTGTTGCATGAAAAACTTGTTCACCCAATATTGCCCAGACATTTACTATTGAGTCACATGTTGCTCTTACACTACTGATTGATCTATCTTTGATAACATATGAAGACTTTATCAAATGGTGTGATAGATCAATCCATTAGTAACACTGCTTTGATGGCATGCACTCGTAGCTCATCTATTTGTCTTTCTTAATCTCCTTCACTTGGTCCTTGAATTGTTGTACGCAAGTTGGGAATGATTTTCATTTACCAACTTGATGAAGAGTGCTGTAAATAAGAGATTATTGAAATAAAAATATCATCTATTTGTCTCTCTCAATCTCCTTCACCTGGTCCTTGAATCGTTGTAGGCAAGTTGGGATTGATGTTCATTTACCAACTTGATGGAGAGTGTTGTAAATAAGAGATTATTGGAATAAAAATATCCTAATATCTTTATAGTTATTAGAAAAAAATATCCCTAGAATCTACACATTCATTTCAGCTTATTTTTATTTTCTTTTTAATAGAGTGATGGTTACAAATAGAAGAGTTGAGAATGTAATTATCATGATAGTAATTATAAAATATTTTCTTTTCTCTCTTCCTTTCCAAGTCATTGGGATGTAGTTGTATAGATTCTAAAGTATATTAATTAGCCTCTTGGAAAGGGCCTAAGACAAGGGAATTCTGATGCTGAATGGGCATGGTCACCAAGTGATAGATTCTCCATCTTAGGGAGGTAATTTAATATCGTGGAGAAGTGCTAAACTAAATTTTGTAACAAGATCGTGTAAAAATATAATATAGGGCAATGACATTAGTCACTTGGGACCTCATGGCTTAAATAACTCCTGAAAGAGCATAAGTTTGAAGAAAATTCTAAAAGGCAAGAATACGTGAGAACCAGGCACAGCATTACATATAGCCTCTAATTCTCTCTTTCATGAGAGGACCAAACAGACTAAGTTTGCTGTATAGGGAAAAGTTCTGCAAATAGTAAGATTAGATTAGGTGATAGGGAAGGATCACTTTGAAGGTTGAATTGGTGTTACTAAGGTTTATTATATTAGGCATTAAATCTGTTAAGTTAACGGACAATTGATTGGTCAAATGGAAAAAACCTGACCAAAATTTGAGGAAATATAAGAGTTAGTCAATCGTATCGGGCTTTAACCATTTGATGTACCTCGCGTAATTAAAGAAATCCCTCAGCTTGCCTCAAAGTGGATGAAGCATTGCAAGTTCTTAATATGAGTGCTATTGTCTTGAAAAAAGTTTGTTTAGCAAGCTACTGAATGAACTCCTAATCTTGTATTTATAATTTATTTCCTTAAAATTTGCATGATTCAGCTTTTTAAAGCAACCTTAGTGTGAAGATTTGTTCTAGGAAATCTATGATTGTTACCTGGCAAATGCCAGAGGACATATGTTCTCCCTTTTCACCAGTTAGCTCCCTTAATTTTTTTTCCTTATAATACAAAGTAAAATATGTGCTGTACCTTAGTAGAATTTCTAATGTTCTGGAATATGAATTGTCTAGGAATTTACATGAATTACTTCTATCAATCATAGATGGGTCTTCACTTGGATAGATTGAGTTTCTGTATTAAAATGTTGTGCTTATGGATTTTGGTTTGGGCTGATGGTGGAATGCAGTTGAAAAGGGATTCTACTGCTACTGGTTCATGGAGTATTCAGGATGAAATACGAAGAGTAAGATTCAGGGCAACAGAGGATTTGCTTAGGACACTTCCCTCCTCAAAAATTGATTGGTCTGCACTTGGCATGGAGAATAAAAATAATGTAGACTCTTCAGCTATTGAAAATATTGGAGCTAGTTTGGCAGAGAGAGTATATAATTCTACAAATTTAGTGGATGCGTCTGCAAACTTGGCCAGAGGATTTGGTTCTCAGGTCTCTCCAGGTATGATTCTACTGCTATAGCAAGGCTGTTGGTTTATACTGATAATGAATTGTTTTTTTGGTAAAACATTTATTCCTTAAAACATACAAAGTACGTTCAGGATTTACTCATTTAACTTCATTTCCCTTCAGATTTGGAGGGTAAACTGGATGGGTTCCAACCTGAATCTGTGCCGTCTTACCCAGTTAACATTAATTTTGAACAGATTCAGGTGCACATCTGAATTGGAGTTTATATAAGAGCTCCCCTCCTTTTAATACATTGAAGATTTTTTAAAGATAAGCTCTATTTTATGCTAACACGATTTTCTTTTCTTCCTTTTTTTTAAGGGCTCTGTTGCTGTTCTTCAGACCAAAGGTAACTGCCGACTATGACAGTACATCTAATATGTTTAAGTCAAATATGTGTTAAAACCAAACCATTTGTTGATTACCAATGCTTTTGCTTTTGATATATTCACGAGAGTTATAATTGGGCAATTTGACACAGACATTGTTCACTAATTGTTATTATTTTAGATCTGAGAAGTGAGTTAACTGCTTGTATTAATCAATTGTTCTCTGTTAATGCGACCCGACTATCAGATGAACTTCTTTTTCATGCATTGTACAATAGTTTTATTTCCCCATCTCAGTAGAAGTTTTACTTTGCTTATGGAAATCCATGCCACATAGGTACAGAAGATGACAGCAGAGAAATAAGTACTTCGGGACTACGAGATGGGTCCTCAAGCATTATGTACAGGTTAAAGTGTTCCTATCTTATCACTTTTCAATAAAGTTGTGCTTGTCTGATTAGTCGAGTTAAGTGTTTTCTTATTTACTTTCTAATAGTACCTTATTCCTCCTTCCCATCCCAACTTTATCTTATGAGGCTTTTAAGGTTTAAATAGTTTGATCTGTTGACCAACTTTTTTGATATATTTTTTTGGCTGATATTTGGAATTTTTAGCTTTCCTTTATTGCAAAAATTTCCTTTTAGTGTGACACTGTTTGAAACTGATGACTCTCTGGACTAAAGCTCTTTGACGTTCCCAGCATTTGATTATATTGTCAGCGCCCTTTCTTATTGTTGACCAACCAAAAAATTTTGCAACTCTAGAACCATGCCCCATGCAAGACTGACAAAAACAGTGACAAAATATATTGAGTTTAATCCTTCCTGTCAATGTTTTGCTACCAAGAGTCCCATGTGCAGAGATCTAGACAGGCTTTTTGTATGAATTATGGCCCTATATATTATTTGTCTTGTAATTGTAGAATTTCTTTGAATGTTAAACAGGGGTGACGGACTGGTTAAAGTCAATGGCATCAATGACACAAATGGGCCTGGTCATCAGCTAGACTCAGTTGAAGAAACTAAAGAAGGTACGAATCAGTCCCTTTGGCTGTCTTATGATAGAAAACATGCTTGGTTGATTTAATGTGTTATCTGACAACTTGTAGTCACACTTGTTAAAATTCTATTTGTGAGACGCAGTAGTGTTTAGCAGTATACCATGAACCATTGCACAATGCTAAGGGTTCAGCTTTGCAACCCTTTTGAGTTCTCGTTTAACTAGGGTATGATATGCATATCTCATGCATTTCATGGGGATGTATGTACATAGATCAGGGTGGTAATCTACAAGACCTTGCATGTGTTTGCAGATCATGGTGTTTCCCATTTGTTCGATTGTGATCAATTTCTCCTTTGTGAGGAAGTTTAAATATTTTATTCAATATTCTCAATTTCAGTATTCATCTTATACGTTGATCCTTCATTTGAATGCAGCTATAAATTCTAGATTACAAGATAGTAACCACTTAGTTATCAAAGAGAAGGTTGGAGCAGAAGACGAATTGGCAAATGGTTTCCTCTCTTCAGAGCCAAGGTAAATTTATGGTTCACGGGCTTTTCTTGATGTTGAACTTTCTTAAAGTAAAACCTGTTTATATATAACCTAGGTGCCTTTTACTTTTAGTTGATCAGCGGAATGTAAAATAATGGGTTGAATTTTACTTTTACTCAGTACCTAGGTCAAATTTCCAAGAAGCCTTCTCTGTTGGCAACCTTACTTGGTTGCAAAATGTACAATGAACCATTTTTTAATTCTTCCATTCTCCTGTTTGCTAGTTTCAATGCAACTCAGGTTATTGAGCAGAACACACAAACATTGGAGGACAACGAACCCAATACAAATTATTCAAGTCAGGAAAGGACAGCTGAGGTTGTTCTTGAGCAAGAGGCTTGTAAGACATTGCGTGAATCAATGGACGTGCCTGATGTAATTGGGGACCATGATGGTGTTGCCTCTGGTTCTCAGAACAGTTCCAGCTTACAGTACGAGGTTCAACAAGATACTTCCCAGCTGGGTGTAGAATCAGGTTTGCCAGCCACACCAACTAGCATTGCTAACCAAAAGGGAAGAAGAACGACTACCAAATATAGCAGAAGGGGCAGGAGCAGGGGTGTCAAATGATGCCTATTGTTGTATTTTGTATGTTAAATTGTAAGTTACCATTAGCTTAGAAAGTAGGGATTATGCAGGTCATTTGTTTTGAGATTAATAATATTCAAGAATATACGTCTACTTAGACAGGTTTATTTTTCTTTATTCTGTTCTTTCTTGTTTGTTTTTTTGGGTGTTTATTACGTTCAGGGAAATCTGGTTCAGGATTTGGAATGTATTTGCTGTATAAATGGTTAAATTAGCGACATTTTTTTTACCCTGGTTAAAGAATCTCTGGAACTTTACACTCAGGCACACCTTTTTGAGTTTGATGAAGGGTTTTTGCACGCGTCGTTGACCCGACATACGGTAAGAGAATTATATATAAGTTTTTTCTTTGTTACGAGAAGAAAAGGGAAAAGCTTTATTTGCAATGATAGGTTCCATTTTTACAAAATTCAATACAAATATTTTACATGATAATTTATTCTTAAATGACTATAAAAGACTCTTATATACAGCAGAATATTTTGTATTCATTTGCTTTGAATGATGTATTGTAAGAGGATGATGTCCTTTTTTAAAGCCGATTTGGTTGTGTGAAAATATTTGTGGTCTCTTTGTGTGCTGCAGTATAGTGAAACTTATACTGGTATATCTTTTCTAATGTCACTGATTTTACAAATAAACTTACGAGTTGCTATGTTTATTTTAAACTTATAATTGGTTAAAGGTTAGACATAATTGATTATGAAACATCATGTATTTTTATTTCAAAACACGTTCACAATAATTCAAAACAATCAATAACGAAAAATAAGGATAAACTACCAAATCAATAAAAAATACTATATAAAAACTTTAATACAATTAATTATCGTAATTATTCGCTTATTTTATAATCACACTTTATCTAAGGTGTTACAAAACATTCATGGCATATAAACATATTTATAAGTTGATGACTTTTGAAAAATTGTATTTAATATTTTAACTTAATATTAAATCACAATGTTATTATCTCATCTACCAACCTAGAGTCCAATAGAATAACTCTTAACATATTTATCAAGTTTTGTGATTTCTGTTTGTAACAGATTAAAAAAAAAATTCTATCGATTTTTCCTCACCTAATACATTTAACTATATTATTCAAGTTATCAATAAAAACTTAATATCCCATCTATATGCTCTTGTGATTCAATACTCATATTATATCACATCAATATAGCATTATTGATATTTCCATTTTGTAACAGTCTTCCTTTCTGATTGCACATCACTATTTATACTCATTTGAAACACATATATTCACCAAACTAATTTAATTAATATACATACACATGTTCACTGCATGTTCATACATTTTTCTATATATCAATATATATCCTTCATAAAAATAAACCAATAAATATAAGTTAAAAAACTGAAAAGGAGTTTTGGAAATGTCGTTTGAGTGATGTCTTATCGCTTAAGCATAATTCTTTTAGATTTAATTATCTTTTTGATTCCACATTAAGGATTAAAAGTCACTTTGGTCTATTTTTAAAGAATCAATTTTGTCTAAAGGTTTGTTTAAAAATATGTGATTTGGTTCATTCTATTAAATTTGCATGAATGATGTTGACTGATGATGATGTAACACGCAAAATGACACTCTTATCCACACATGTCTCCACATGTAATCCAACATATATTTCAACACACTTATCCTTCCATTCTACCTATTAAAGTCTCATCTTCACTCTCAACCCAACTTTTGAAAATCCTCTCCCCTCCCTCTCCCAACCCTAACCCTCTCATCATCCTTATCAGCACCCCAACAACATTGGCAAAGACACTGTCACCGCAATCTCCACTTCCATCATAGCCACCACATTCAACTTCATGTCCCGCCACCACATTCAACTTCATGTGTCGCCACCACATAAATAATAATGAAATAAAAAATATGGAAAGAAACCACCAAAGACTATTTATGAACAAATTCGAAATCTCTATTCCCCACGCGTATGTTAGTGTAGGTTGTTGAGAAATACATCAGAGACGCTCGCTCAACCTTCTTGACGTGTCTTTCGCGATTTAACCATCATGTTATTAACCATTGCAAGATGATTTTCTATTGAGTCATATTCTTAACCCTAATAAATTTATTTGACTTGTCTTATGTCACTATCTCACATAATTTGGCTCAATAATACTATATTTCCTACACCAAAGTAGTCTTACATTATTTTAATGTTGGATGACTATTGAGAGCACATACTAAGGTGAGCTTTCACTAATTAGTTATGACTCATATTTACTAATGGGGGTTGCTGAGTTAGTTATGTGATTTTTCGTCCAATCATGGTCAGTCATTGCTTTGAGGATCAATTCCTTAACAACAAAATCCCTTAAATGAGATTATTCTTTTCGGATTCACGTGACTTCATTTTTTAAACAGTACATGAACCCACAAAATATAGCTCACCTATAACACGAGTTTTTGATCCAAAGCGACCTTATCCATGATAACAACATGTGACTCAAGCACATAGTCTCATTCACCATCATTTCACAAAAAATTGTTCTAACTTATTCTTTTCAAAGTCTTTGTAGGGTTCCATGCATCGTAATGACAATTTTCTTAAATTAATCTTAAGACTCATTCTTAACTTCTCAAAAGTTCATTTTCAACTCTCATTCTTAAAAAAAATATTTAAAACTCTCATATTCATCGTGGATTTCACATTCACTTTCACTCATTTATGAGACTCATTTTCCTCCACCTAATGGGTCTTTCCATAGGGCTTCATATTGTAAATTCCACCTAAGAAACCTCACATATAATTAATAACAAATTAAAGGAAATTTTATCCTTTTCTCCTTTAACCACGAAATCCAACAACCACAAATAAATTGATGCAAGTGCCTTAAGAACATATTTCTCAACATTTTATTATGTGTTATGCATATTCTTGTCCTCTTAATTAGGTTAAGATGACTTTTTGTTTAACATTTCGATATCACATATCCTTATTTATTGCACTTAAGTATTATGTTAGTATTTATCAAGAAACCAACTTTAAGTTTAACTCAATCTTACAAAATTGGTTTATAAGGTGAAATTTATACTCACTTATATATTATGAAATGTTCTTATCTCTAGTTTATGTGAGATGGTATCCGGTAGCGAGTAACATGATAAGTCGAACAAACTCTCGGTATGATAGATTCTAAATGATTCAGATACCATAATAAAAGGTGATTTTTAAACCTAACTCAATCTTACAAAACAAGTTAATAAAATGATATTTGTTTGCACTAAACAAAATATTTTTTATTCTAATTGATGTGTGATCTCTTAAATTACTATTTCAAAATATATTTATTAATTATTTATCGCAATAAACATTTATTAACCTCAAAACTTAGAACTTAGTTCTAAATAGCACAAATGCATTTATTAATGAGTCGATTTATAGTCTTACAGGGATTGACATAATCACTTTGAAGACAACCATGTCATAATACAACACATATATCAAATTTTTAATATATATATATATATTATTTATACCTATATGTAAAGGAGATTTCCTTTTTAACTGTCATTTTATTTTATTTCAATTTTATTCTTATATTTATATTTTATTTCAAAAATATATAGAAGAAATATTTGTCATTTTGTGAACCGTTTTAACTTTATATCTCAAAAGGATAATAACACTATTTTAAAATTCAAATTAAACATTACAAAGTGAGACTTGTTGAGGAGCATTACACAATTGCATCTTTTTTTCTCGTTTATCTTCACTTTTATCCCATCAAACACCTTTTTCGTTTTCTATTTTCATATTCAAAATTCAAAATATGAGAAGTCGTAGTTGGCTTCCAGAACCACAAAACCAACAAGTAAGTGTTGTTTTTCAATTATAAAGTAGAGTATGGAAATGCAATGTCTAAATTTACTTTTATTTTTTATTCATTTATGCATGCCTTTGACATTGTAGGATGACAATATTGTTATTATTATGCTGACACAAATAACGTCATAAAATACACGAAGACAACAATTTAATCAAACCTATAACAAAACTAGTAAAAAAAATAACAACAAAAAAAGAATAGGATTTTTTTCATTGAATAAAAAATTGAAAGGGAAAAAAAAGTACCAGATAAAAGTGTGTCGGTAGGAGTGAGAGAAGTTAGTATATGAGAAAGAGAGTTTAGGAAAAAAATGGGAGGTGCGTTAGTCTCAGTGAAAGGAGTGAGAAAATGGATCGGGAGAAGGAAGAACAAACAAACAAAATGCTTAAAGAGGGTGCGTGGTGATGGAGGTTACGGAGGGGAAGTGATTGACCGGTAAAGGATAAGAATGATTTGACTAAGTCTTTTTGCAGGTTAAAGACAAAGAAAAGAGAAACATATTTCATTATATTTTTTTATTTTGTATATAATATTTTTTATGATTAATGTTGATTTTTTGTTTATGACTTAATAATATGACATGTGTTGTAATGATAAAAAAAATTATAAATAGACAGAGCGTAAATTAATTTAGCTCGATTAACTATCACGTAAATATTAAAGATGAAGAATACTATACTGTGATTATTAAAAACATTAAACATGTTTATTTATCTATAAAACATATCTGAATGATAATAACTTAAAAAAATAAGAAATTTTATCTTATATATGCTATCATTTAAATTTGATATGTGGATTTATTTTAGAAGTTATAGAAAGTAGTGAAAACATTTGCATAAATTACAAATAATTTTCTGGAAACTAACTAAAAAATTAAAAGTAAAATGGAGTGCGTCACACGATTCCAAGTGTGAAAAAAAGCACATGCTAATTCAAATTTGAGTGTAGAGACAGGAAAAGAGAGTGCGATAGTGAAGAGAGAAGAAAAGCGGTTTGGTCCAATGCAAGGCAAAGAAATGGAAGGGTTAACGTCTTCATCGGCGATCGCGCAGAAAACATGGGAGCTCGAGAACAACATCATCCCCATGGACACTCCGGGCGCCGCCTCCTCCTCCTCCACCGCAACCGCCACCAACGCCGATGACTCCATATTCTACTACGACGAGGCCGGTCAGAACGAGTTCCAGCGCGACAAGCCCTGGGCCAATGACCCTCACTACTTCAAGCGCGTCAAGATCTCCGCACTCGCGCTACTCAAGATGGTCGTCCACGCGCGCTCTGGCGGCACTATCGAAGTCATGGGCCTCATGCAGGGCAAGACGGACGCCGACGCCATAATCGTCATGGACGCCTTCGCTCTCCCCGTCGAAGGGACGGAAACGCGCGTTAATGCTCAGGCCGATGCGTACGAGTACATGGTCGATTATTCCCAGACAAACAAACAGGTTCCTTCGCTTAAACCCTAGCATTAACCCTAATTCGAATTTATTTTGATCGGACTTTTCTTTTGCAGGCTGGGCGGTTGGAGAATGTTGTGGGATGGTATCACTCTCATCCCGGGTATGGATGCTGGCTGTCGGGGATCGATGTTTCCACGCAGATGCTGAATCAGCAGTTCCAGGAGCCTTTTCTGGCGGTTGTGATTGATCCCACGAGGACTGTTTCGGCGGGGAAGGTTGAGATTGGGGCTTTCAGGACTTACCCTGAAGGGTATAAGCCTCCGGATGAGCCTATTTCTGAGTATCAAACTATTCCTCTCAATAAGATTGAGGACTTTGGTGTCCACTGTAAACAGGTCTCTCTTCTTTCTCTGCTGTTTGCCAAATGTTATTTATAATTAACCCTTCATTTTTTTTTAGTTTTTGTTCAATTCCATTCGCCTGCTTTTGCAGTATTATTCCTTGGATATCACTTACTTTAAGTCATCTCTTGATTCACACCTCTTGGATCTTCTGTGGAACAAGTATTGGGTGAATACATTGTCGTCTTCTCCTCTGTTGGGTAATGGAGATTATGTAGCTGGACAAATCTCTGATCTAGGTACTATATTTTTATGCAGTGTGTGTATAATGATTTATTTATGTGGACTAGAATGGTTCTAAAGTTCTCTTTAAAATGTTGTGTATTTGATAGTGCTGTGTTTTGAAAGTATGAGTGTTGGAATATTCCTGTTGCAGCTGAAAAGCTAGAACAAGCAGAGAATCAGTTGGCACACTCACGCTTTGGGCCATTAATAGCACCGACACCTAGAAAGAAAGAGGTGAGTGGTTGTTTCTTTACAAGTTACAGTATTTTCATTAATTTATTAGAAGTTCTGTATCAGTGTGTTGAGGTTTTCTTTGGATTATTGAAACACTTTTTGACGATGAAATCCTTTCTGGGTGATTATTTCTTATCTAATTCACGCTGTATCCAAAATTTAGATATGCATCTACTTGATGAAATTCTGAAGCTTGTTTCTAAAGGTTAGCTGTGAGAATATAGTGTACCATAACATGCTTTTTCATCTATCAGTCTAGAAAATGAAGGTAAGAAAATTTGAGACAAATATCGGATAAATTAACAACACTGTAAGACCTTTGATAATGAGTTTGTAAACAGCTGCCAAGTTTCCTTCATCAACGATGCCACATTGGCACATCACAAGATTAGGTCGCTAATTCCAAACAGTTTTCCTCCAAGCTCGTAATTATGTGTGATGGCACTTACTGAAGTGATTAACATACAGCTTGGCTGAGTCTAGGCTGTCCCATTTTGACTCATTGGCTCGGTGGGGATAGGTTGGACTATCCATTTTGACAGCTGTACCTACAGTCAGGAGAAGAGTTGTATGCAAGGTAGTCAAAATTGAGATTTTACTCAAGATCAACAAAAATAAATAATAAACATAAAAAGTAGTAAATTAATAAGTGTAAACACCACATTCTAGTTATATACCAGTAACTCCTTCCTAGTTACAAACCAGGAAACCACTCCATCCAAATAGGAATTATTTCTTAGTTAAAAAACAATAATCCATCTAAAGCAAATACTCTTGTTAGTTAAAATCATAATCTTCATAGGGACCTTCAACTCTATCATTTCCCGTTCCATCTCCACCATTCACATAAGTAATGTCTAAATCATGCTAATGTAGAATTTCATCCTCCTCAACTTGGATTGGATCCAAGTTTTCATCCAAATCCAAGTTGTCTACATCCAAACCTGATGCTTCATTCCGCTCATGCAAATCTTCCATAATCCACTCATCATTAGATGAACAATCAACAATATTAATTTGAATTGGTTTTCTTGTTTGCTTCTTAGCTAATTTTGAATAAGCCATTATTATGAAAACAACATCCTTCATTTTGCTTTGCTTTAGCCTATCTCTTCTTTGTGTGGACCTAAACAAATGCAAAGGCAAATATGATAAGCAAGTAGTAGACTGGTAATTCAATTCCAGAGATATATTTTCATTAATATTAACTTACCATCTCAAAGGAACTCCAATTAAGCTATCTGGAGGAGCTACATGTCAAACTCATACATGAATGGCAAATTTTTGGAGTTTTGGATGCTAATCATCGTAATAAGACTTCCACCAATCTGCTGGAGTCTTTAAATTAATTGACCTAGTAGCTAGGGGACGACCAAAATTTGTTAATTTGAACATCAATCAAAGTTTGTTCATCCTCATTCTTCACCATTCTTGTTAGACATTCCATTGGACCTTGTTTCACTTCCAAATCAGCTCTAGATTAGAACTTTAATGCATTTGCAAGTTAAGAAAATAACTTGCAACACGCAAAGGCCTATAAAGTTGTTTGTTCCACTTTTCACAAATGATGTTCCACAAAGGCAAATAACTAACCAAAGTATATTACATTGAGTTATTTTTCAGTTTCAGTTTAACATTGGATACGTTTTTTTTGGTAACATTGAAAACCTTTTGTATCTTCTCCTTAGCTTGGTACATTGCTTCATAAATAAACCCCATGTCTGTTTTTTTTTTATCTGAATCAACCAATCAAAGCACTTAAAGCAGAGGCAATGCACCCTTCAAACAAGTTATGATATTCTTCAAAAAATCCTTATCCAAAACCACATCCTCAACTGTTTTTCCACCCTTTGTTTTAGCAAACCTACCAGACTTCCATTTGTTACTAGTAAACATTCTAATTAAAGCTCCCTCCTTCTCATGAAAGAACCCTAATGTCAAGTAAGATGTGTCAAAGTAAGTAATATCCCCATCCTCACCAAGTCTTTTTCTTTTGTGAAATTTTGCAGTAGAGATATGAGAGAAGTTCTTGAATAGATAAAGGTCATAATTTTTTTACCTTCTTGGAATTGTCTCCTCATGAATTGAGATCTTCTTGTCACAATCCTCCAACATTAAGTTGATACAAAGTGCAGCACAGGGTGTCCATAAGTAGGCTTTTCCTCTTTGCCATCTACATAGACCAACAACTTTGTAGTTTGTTGCATTATCTATCACAACCTAGATAATAATGTCTTCCCCCACCTCTTCAACGATGGTATCCATCATCTAAAAAGCTTTCATGTGTTTTAGATGTAGTAGATGTATCTATGGACTTTAGAAACACGATTCCCTTTGGGTTGTTCACTAGGAAGTTTATTATTGTCTTTTCTTTTCTTATCATTCCAGCTATTAGTTATGATTGTGCATTTTGTTTTCTTCCATTAATCCATGTGCTTGTAAAGCGAGATGTAGTTTTCACTGATAGAATGGAGGTTTAAATCCAAGGTCATGCCTTAAAACCAAATCACTCTTTGGTACATTGAAAGGTATAGAATTGTTGTAGAAAAACCTAGCAATTGCTTTACATGCTTCCTCTCACACCTTAAACATGGTGTTGATGGTGGCTTGTGTGCTAACTACTTAAAATTATTTCTAGGACCGTTGTTAGTGTCAAAAGTTGTTGTTTTTTTCTTTTCTCACTAGCTTCTGCACTTTCCTCCTCCTTATTAAAGCTTGATTTCTTGATCAAGTTTTGTTGCAAACCAACAACAATTTCACACTTTTCCTTCACTTTATCAGTAACACCCTTGCAAGATCCAGCATCCTTTTGAGTACCAACCAAGTGATGCTTCAACCGATAAACTCGTTTTTATTACATTATGAAAGCATTTGATTTGAAGCTTCCTAGTATTCCCACCAACTGAATTGCAATGCTTTCAAACTATAACACTCCTATTTTTTGGAGCCTTTTTGGAGCCATGGGTACACAGGAGTTTGAAGTTAGATTTGAAGTCATTTCAATGATTGGGGAAAACTGAATGGAATGAGAGTGAGTGGAAGTGATATTAAATAGCCAAAGGGAGAGCGAAAGTCTTTGTTTTTTTGATAAAGAGAGAGCAGAATGCGACACTTTTTGGTTATGGAAGAGAGGCAGGCATGACTTACAGTTTTTAGGCTGTGGGGTTCCTTAATGTTTTTAGGCAATAAGGTGAGTTGGGTTAAGTAATCTGGCTTTGAAGGAATAAAACTGGGCTTAAGTTCTCAAGTTTTATAACCCAAGAAAATAACCTTGAAACAGAGAAAGGTAGGTGATCTAAGAGGCACCACGAAATGCCCTAAGATTGTAGAGGTGCTGCCATGAGGAACATTGAGGCGCTGACAACAACTGCTCCCACACTTGCAAAAAACACCACTCTTACTAGAGTTGTGATCTGCAATGGTGATCCACCAAAATCACGACCTTGAGGGGACTCAAGATTGGAGAGGGAGGGGGAGATTGTAGACACGTACGATCTCGCACTTCAGATCGTCGATTTTGACATCTTGGTTGTATGGTTTTATACCAAATGCCATTAGTATTAAAGTCATACATGCCATGGATGGATTTTCTCACACATTTTGTGGCTCAAATGCTATGTCAGCATCAAGATTCATGTTTGCAAGAGTTTTTCTTACCTTATATCCTTTTTCGCTTTTTATTATTTTGGGTCGTATTGGATTTGCATAATTGATTATGACCCTGCCAGTTTTGGTGTTGGAAAACTAATTCTTACTCTTTCCATTGATAAAACTTTCAGTATAAATATAGGATGGTGGACACACATCCTAATTATGTTCAAAACTTCAAATTAATTTTGCTTAAATTTAGAAGAAAAAGAAGCCCTAAATGGTGGTAGTACCCCTATCAATTTTATTTTATTTTCATCAAGAAAAAAAAATGCACAAATGTAATTGACGAGAATTAATATCTATGAACTCAGTCCTATTAAAATTGATATAGCTTTATCGGATCCTCCATATTTATCATAACTGGTTGAGAATTTTGTATCAATAATATAGAACATCATAATTCATTCTGATTCAATACCTTCTACTAAAATAATCATGAATCTTGTTGGGTTTATTCTTTTTAAGGGTTTGGAATTGTCATACTTATAACCAGCTTACCTTATTCATGCATGACTGTCTGTTAGACATTTGACCAACTTAGCTGGTAAAGTTGTTTGATACTGTCTTTCATCAATCAAATTTGTTACAACAATGAAGCAAGACCTAGATGTTAGATGGTTGAGCTTGGGAGAGGAATTTTCAACCCCATTAACTTATATCATTTTGTTGTCAATTTTCCATCCCATACTCCAAAACTAAAGAAAACAGAATCACAACTGGCCTTTATATCTTATCTTTACTTTTCCCTTCAAATGTGTTGTTTTCACAATAACAATATTATTGGAAATACTGGATAAATGTATTTCAGAATGAGGTTGTTGCCAGTGGGACCCTGGTTCTGTTTGGCTAAGTTATAGGTAAAGAAAACAGAATCACAAATTGGTCTTATTTTAATCTTTACTTTTCCCTTTAAATGTGTTGTGTTCACACAAAAAAAAAATCATTGGAAATATTGAACAAATGCATTTCCGACTGGTGTTGTCAAGTGTCACAACTAGTACCCTGTTTCTGTTTGGCCTAGTCATTTGTAAAAGAATCAGATGTTGGGATTACTGGAGTACTAGACTGCACATAGTACCTCATTAGTTTTGCTGAAGACTGCTGATATTCTGCTTGCTTAATTTGTAATATTGGTTTCTGCATGACATCTTAGATTAGTTGGGTCAATTTACTGTTCTGTTATTACTAACCTCTACAATGTGTGGGCTTTGTGCCCACATACAACTTGCACAAAATGGAAAATTCTATGTGACGTTTGATTAGTTTACATGATATCATTGGGCTACATACATACCGTTTCCACATTTCCATGATGGAAAGTTATTCCTGTGTTGGAGCAATTGCCCTGTACTGTGCAAAACTTTTGTATATATTATTACCCTCTAGGTCATGATGATGGATATGGCCATTGAATGTATGCATGCTGCCAAAACTATATATAATATATGGTGTGGTGGCGTGGCCAACTGTTACATATATCTGAGAATTCTCCCTTCCAAAAAATGGAGCGCTAAACTATTCTCAGTTTTTGGAATCTCCGTTTCTTGAATCCCATCCTGCAAATAGCTTATTTTTTCTCTATTGAAAAATGATATGTCACAAGCAAAAATCTGGGACAACTTATAAATTCCTGATTGATTCCTGTTGAATTTTTTAATAACTTTAATGACAAGAAAATTGTAACTCGTACAAAACCATAACCATGCAAATGTATATTAGGTCTTTGACTGTTGATAATTTAAAGCTTCTCTGTATCAACTTTGTTTACGATCATCTATGAATGCCGCTGAATGCATGTTAACGCCCTCCCACAATTTTTCTCTCCTTGCATACCTCATTCTGACATTTCCATGATTTGCAGGAAGAATCTCCACTTACTAAAATTACTCGTGACAGTGCAAAAATAACTGTGGAGCAAGTGCATGGTCTGATGTCACAGGTGACTTGCATTGCTACCCCCTGCCCTTCCCTACCCCGCTTTAAATTATTCTTTGCTTGGCTGCTCAAATGTAAGGCTCAATTTCTTCTGTGTAGGTCATCAAGGACATTTTGTTTAACTCCGTCCATCAAGCAAATAGAAATCGCACAGAACCATCTGGTCCTGAACCAATGATTGAAAGCTGATTCTGGTTCTGCTGGACATGCATTTATATATTCTTTCTTTCCTTTTTTGGTTATGCCCTCATTATCGGCCAACTCTTATACTCCACAAAACAGTAAATCTAGCTTTGTATTTTGCCTTTCCCCCCTCGTGCTCTGCACATTCTTGTTTTAGTTCACTGGTTTATTTGTTAACCATGCACTGGAACTTATCTAACAGAAACACAAACCGCTGGCGAATACAGTTAACAAATACCTTTTTATTCCTTTTTACTACTACTTGCAGCCAAGTTAATTCTCTCGCCCTTTATGGTATGGACTTATGCGGGGTTGTGAGTGATTGATGCAGTCTTTAGTTGGGGCTGTAATTTGTCTTTACCCCACAAATAGACGTTGGACTGGTTGGGTCGTCTAAACAATATCCATCATTGTTAATATAAAATAGTTGCAATTTACAGAGTAGCTAAATTAGTATAAAACTTGGCTGTGGGATTCGAATTAGGAACTTCTATTAAACAATGAATTTTTTATTAAAAAATTATATTAGTTCCACTGTTGAATAGAAGGGACTAGTCGTAACTTGATTCGGCTGCCAATTATGATGGCACAAAACATGAAAAACTACATTAGAGAAACGTCTAAAAATGTTTTATCATTTTCTTTATTATTTGATGAAATCTTATATTGATTTACTTAATAGAAGTTTGAAGTTATTTGGTGGAGTCGGTATGACTGTATAATGGAGTGGCATAATGACTGGTATGGAGAAGGTAAATGTAAACACTTGTACAATCATTAATACATACTGTTCCACTGCCTGAGTTATACTTCCTTCCTGGCTCACACACGAGTTTTTTAGCATGTAAGCCACAATCTTACTTTAAGCAGAAAAAGCTGTTTCTGGAACAAAAAAAATAAAAACAGAAGAACACTTCCAGGATTTGGACCCGTGAATTTCAAATGTCAACAACTTAATTACTGTATTAAGGATAATCTTCACGAAATCTTAGACCATACTATAAAATTTAAAGAGAAAGTGTAAATACAATGGCACAAGATCCACTTGGGATCGTTGAAACTAGACAGCAGTGGTGAAATTGGATACGTATCATATGATGTGAGAAAGAATGAACGGTTGATACAAAATGGAAGGCTCTGAGAAAAGGTAGGTTTGAAGAGCAGTTCAGTCTCTGTTTGCACATGAATACGCATGAAGGGCTATAATTTAGCAAGTCCTTTTCTTATGTACGGTAATTGACATTAATCATTTAGATACCCAATAAGTGAGGCCTCAGTGAAGACGTACTATTTGTCCTTCTTCCCCACCAAATCATCTTTTAGTTTAACTCTGATTTCAACCTCCATTTTGGACCTTTGTGAAATTGTCAATCTTAAAAAAAGTTACGCTTCTCATGATTCTCTCTCAATTTTACTATTACCATAATCTTAAAAATCTACCTTTTTTTCTTTCTTAAAATCCTTTTGGCAAATGATATCTAAAATCTGTTAAAAAGAAATTCTTTTTAACTTTTTCTCTCTCGTTGTCAAATGTTAAACCAGCATGCGTTGGATAAGATTCTGAGGGGATAACAAAAAAAAGGGACGTCTTCATTCACAAGCTAATGGCCCTTCTCTTTACATGTGACAATTTCACATGGAACTTAGCCCATTCCCACGGACTCTCTCTTTTTCTCTTTCTTGAATCTGGCACTGCCTCAATATATCATGCATGGAGGCCTAGCTACTTCCATAAGCAACTTTCAGAATCCATCACCTGCTCTGTCATCATCATATGATTTCCACTTTCCCAATATTTATATTTCTCTCCTGCTGTTCTCATCACCACCCCATCATCAACTTCACCAACCTTTTTCTTTTGCCTTCTCCAGACACAACTCCTACCACTCTTCTCGTGAGAAACCTAACTTCCACCATCAAATATCATATCATAATCCTATCTCCACTTCACAACACAGTAGCTAAGCCAAGCAATAATGAACACACACAAAAAAAAACATCTTATGAAACTTTATACATGTTCACTCGTGTATTGTTATAATATGTATGCAAAAATTTCCTTAAAACTTTGTCATGTCCTCATAAAGTGACCAAGTTTGTTGTCTTGGTTTTTTGCAACTTCATATTTGAAGCAAAAAAAGTAAAGAATAAATGAAATAAGAGGATACTACTATATAACACCCTAGAGCTAGCACAAGGATTGGGGACAAGAAGAAAAGAGAACATTACTTTAAATATGGTTGGTTCAGAGAAATTTCCTCCAATCCCATCAATATCGTATAAGCAGAAATAATTCCAAGTTATCACAAAGAAAAAAATGCCTTGCCACTTGAGGATGGATGAGGTGTTCTTTTATGTTTTACGTGCTTCTTACTCAGTAACTTCATTGGAATTATGCCATTTAAATTTTTTGGAAGTTCAATTCTGTTATATATTACTATCATTGCAGAATCTTAATCTTTCAAATTCTAATTATGGCAATCCAATTTTCAACTATCACAGAATGTGACTAAACTGTGACTATATCTACAATTTAAGACTTGTGTGACAGTGAAACAAAATATGTGGTGATTTTACAATGCCTGAACCATTCATAAAGCAGTTGTCCTTGAGAATGATTGGTGGGCATGATCACTATTCTATCGTATACATTCGTCTCGACCCTGCCAACAGGAATTTTAGGACCCAATCCATATCATATCCTATGCCTTTGTGTAAGGCTGTTCTTCAGAATCTTTGCTCCACTTGCTCCTCATCACATTCAACACTGTTTTTTGGTTAGTGTGCCAATCAAATTTGAGCACAACTAGAGCTTATTCAACCTTTTTCACCAATAATAATTATTCTAATGGCATCTCTTATTTCTGCCTTTCTTTCCCAACCCTTTTCTTTATTCAACTTTATACTCCAGCCGTGTCCATCTTCTGTGTAACTTGGTAGGTCAAAAAGACAAACCCTAAGGAACTTTGTGGGGTAGTGAGCAAGGACCACTTTGCACTAAATAAACAATGATAAGACACAATTCAAAATTTGTTATTCTCTCCAAAATATTTATGTCTTTAATTCAATGTCAACCACGTACTGGTTGCTTCAATTCTATTTCCATGTATTTGTTTTTCTTACAAACCATGTATTGTTTTATTCTATATACCTAGATTCACATCTTTTCTTTTTTTTTGAAGCATAAATGCACATTATATTCCATGGAGCATAGAGGAAAGAAACAGTGAATAAAGTGCATGGTGAAAGCTTCCTATTCACAGGTTTGAAAGCTCTTTATTTCTGCCATGAAAGGATTTATAAGGATCACATTGTTAGCACTCCATCAACCTGTTTAGAATTTAGGATTTATGATTTATGATATAATTATTGCTTTTCACATGTGACATGTTTAATGTGAGTTATGGAAATTACAAAACATATATCTTTTCCAATGGCCATGGATTTTGAAGTTTTGTTTAAATTGTATTGAAATTTTGAAGTTACAGTTTCTTAATTCGAGTTGAACTAGTATCTAATAAGATATGAAAATTTGGTGCATCAAATCAATTTACAATTTTTGCATATCATACAATTTATAAAAAAAAAACAAATATCATTACAAACTTTGAATTTGTTAAATATTTCACTTAATGTGTTTGCATAACTTAAACAGATGTGTAAGGAGTGATTTTTATTTTTTTGTAGTTTATGCATCCATTCAAGAAATATATGTGTTCCACTTTGGAAATACTTTAAATAATTTGTTGCTTTCACACTAAAATAAATAAAGCTAGCCATTTTTAGGCCTTGGTATTTTTTTAATTAAACAAAAGCCGAATGCTTAATAGGGAAACTTAGAATAAATGCCCTAAATTTATTATAATAATGTATGTTACGTTTTGTACTTGCCTAGCTAGTTACGTAAACTTAGAATAATGTAAATTTATTAAATTTGCCTAGTTTTAATTAAACAACATCAGAGAAGAGTTGGGGAAACTCAACTTACTTTTAAAGAATTTGATTTAAGAATCAAATGAATTATTATAAATGTAAACTAAGTGAAGTTTATCTTTCCTATATATACATATACAAATTG
>Ga0123341_1000335_pt1 | contig 26631 bp, 24 predicted proteins | sample Turbeapinknodule_FD_89959 | JGI IMG/M metagenome (GOLD analysis project Ga0123341, IMG submission 89959) | Root nodule microbial communities of legume samples collected from Mexico - Turtle bean Mexico pink nodule | ecosystem: Host-associated > Plants > Roots > Nodule | place: Mexico: Nepantla...
TCAAAATTTATTTTATTAATTTATTTTAATTATAAAATTATAAATATCAATACAATTTTTTTCAAAAAAGTGGGTTTTATAATATTTAGAAATAAAAGCTAAAACAATTAAAACAGAATTGAGCATTTGTTGAAAAAAGACCGTTATATATATATATAAATGGATGCTCCGTTGCATCCTCAAAGTTTGAAAATTAAAGTGGAAGAAGAACGGTGTTTTTGGCGCCTTCCACATTAGCTCAGACTCCTTCTTTGCGCTTCTTGCATCCATTTCAACTGCAACTTCACTCACTCTTCCATGGATTCTCCCTCCGAATCCTCTCTCATCGCCAAGCTTCAGTCCTCCGATTCCCCCGGCATCTACGCCCTAGTCTCCGATTACCTCCGCCCCCTCGCGGATCTCAAGCCTACCAAGAAATCCAACTCCGACCAAACCCTAATTCGCTCCCTCGTGAAACGCTTCCTCTCCTTCATCAACACCTCTCTCTCCATGCTCCCCAAACGCCTCCCCGAGGTTTCCAAGTCCAACGACGCCGTCTTGCTCCTCGAACTGCTCCGCGTCTACAGGCTCTGCCTCGATTGCTTGGACACCATTGCTCCTCAGTTGGTTCCCAAGCCGTTCTCCGTTGAATTCCAGAGACTTCGCTTGATGCACTGCCTCGAGTCATGCGCGCTGTTCGCCGAAGCCGAAGTCGAGGGTTTGAGGCTTCTTGAGAAGCTTCGACCGGCGAAGAGGAAGGGCAAGCTTCTCCCTGAAATAGACAAGGGCGGCGGAGGCGGTAAGGAGTTATGTTCGTTGGTAGTTGATATTGCCGTGAGCCTCGTCAGGTGTGCATCCGCGGGTTTGGCTAAAGAAGATGACGATTTCAAGAAGGTGCTTCAGTTGGTGGAGGAAGTAACCCCTTGGCTCAGGCACGTCCCACTGTTTATTGTTTCCGTCGCTGCCTATAATTTTTGCACTATGTTTCTTTGTGTGTGTGCTTGTTGTTACACTGTATATTCCTGTTGCTATAGCTTGGCCTGTGAATACGTGGACTCTTGGTTTACTCTGAGATGGGAAAAACTGGATTGAACATGTATTGTTCTCCTTCCTGCTCAGCTAATTTCAAACTTAGTAATCACTTTTGCTAGCTGTCAAAACTGCTTTGGTGTGCAACTCTGAACTATGTAAATAGTTGCTAAAAAACATTTGAACTCAATCAAATTGACAATAAACTTATTTGATTTGGATAAAAAAAATTGAATTGTTTAAAATAAAATCTGCACTGACTTGTTTTATTAATTTAGTGTTAAAATATTGAATTACTCTTACACAAGACAGCTTGAACTAAATTGAACTATAACTTATTTATGATATTGGAAAATATACTTTAAAATAGGATGTTTACTGATAATAATCTAAACAATTCATGTAGTTCAAGCAATTTAGAGTAGTTCACACAAACCATGGTGTAATTCGGTTCAGTTCATTTAAACCATTATACAATTCAATTCGACTCTCTTAAACCACTTTTAAAGTTTGGTTCAGTTTTATAATATTTCAAGTTCAATTCATGCATTTTCTCTACCCCTAGTAAATATAGATAGAGTTCCCCTATAGTACCCATTTAACATTTGGAAAATTAGAGAGAATAGCTATCTTGGATTCTCTCGTTGTACTTTCTCATTTACTTTTACTCTCTGTTCTTTCTTTACTTGTGACTTTCAATACTGTGCTTGTGCCCAAAGATGATGTAAATTATCCCTGGGAGACACCTTACATGAAGAAGCTACTGCTTGTCTCAAGCTTTGTTTTGTCTGTCAACTGTCTTGAAACTCTGAGTTGTATTTTATTTTCAATTTTAAAAAATCTCTACAATAGAATTTAGTTTGGGTTAGTCTTGTTCTTGTCACAACTACCTTTTTGTAACTGAAGTGAGCTATGAAGTTGCCTATTTATAAAACTTATTGTTTCAGGGAATTGGATTCTGATTCGAATGAGAAGTTGCACAAGATGTTAGTAATTCATCTGGGTAAGTGTACTTTAAGTTTATTGGGGAGGATGCCATTTCCTGATCGGGAATTGGTGATGTTGTTTTGCTGTACGACATTGACTGGCTATGTGAAGTCTCCAGTCAGAGATCAAGTCTATAAGGTAATGTAGGCCTCTACTTTTGGACATACACATCAACACATTTTTCACTCGCCACCTTCATGAAATTTTTATTGCAGATTGCTCACAGGATATGTTCCTCGTTGTTGGCACTGCGGGATAGTAATTCCCTGTATATCATGGACATACTGGATTGCATAATTCGGGAGTGCAAGGTGCCCATCACCATATATTCTACTCAGGGTGCTAAATATTCTATCATTTGTGTATTACACATATTTAGATGATTTACTGGGCTTATTTCGTTCATTTTTTGTTTTTTCTTTTATTAGGGCCATATTTTTTTACAAGTTTGTTTTCCATCTAAATAATAAAGTTGGTATTTTCTTGTTGGAGCCCTTTATTCATGATATATTCATCTATTATATTTATCCTTTCAGGTTGAGGAAGGAAACAAAGGGACAGAATTTGCTGAACTTGTATATTACTGTGTGAATAAATGTCAAACTGCAAATGCAAGTTTTTGTAGTGCATTTGCAGCATATTTGAACAAAATAGCAGAACATTTCAAACAGGTATTCTTCTCTTCTATCTAGGTTTTTCTTGTGTATGCTTTTCATTTACAATGTTATTCTCCGCATTCTGTATTCCACTTTGATTGAAGTAGCTGGGCAGGTTATGACACCCATTAATTCAATACTGAGGCTTTATGCTGCTGGATTGCTCCTTGTTAGTTGTAATTTAAGGTCCAGAACTGGAGATCTTGCATCACCTGGCAGTGCCAAATTTGGGTGTTTGCTTGGAACTCTACATGAAAACAAGAAAATACTACAGAATTCACCATCATTGCTTGGTTCCTTGCATATTTGCAGCAAAAGTAATTGTATGTCGCCCAGAGTAGAAGATCAGTGTTTAGCTGGTATCCCATGGACACTATCAGGTTTAGATAGTCAGGCTTCTATGACTTACCAGTCAGTTTATGTTGAGGCATTGAAATTTCTATGCCAACCACTTGCTAAATCAATTAATTCAGAAAGGAAACAATTAGTTACAGAAGTGGATGATGCTTCAGATATGACTATGATGTCTACTATCCAAGATGCATTCCATATACTTTGTCATCTTATTCTTTCTAGTACAAGGTATAGTATATCCAGTGAACATGTTCTCTTTTTTTACAGTAGTTTTCCTGTGACATTAATAGTAAGGAGTAGTTTCTAAGTTCTTATTTTTTGTTATTTGGATTTTATAAAAGATAAGATATCTTAACAGGTTTGAAAGAATTTCGTGTTGTGTTGTTTTCTATGAAAATATCTAAATTTCACTTGTTATTAGCTGCAGCTTTGTGCCTAAAAACAACGGAGATGGATTTGATGAAAAGAACAAAACAGTGCCTATTGTAGTTGTAGCTGCATTCACCCTTTCCATTAGAACCAATCTTAAAATCGAGGTTCTCCTTGTTACCCTGAAATGCTCATATTCCTACTGTAATGGTTTTTCCACTAAACAACAAAGTATTGAATTTCTGAAACTATCGGCAGAATGCCAAAATATTATTGGATCCTGTGTTATAATGGCTAAATAGTTTTTTGTTGGTGTTTCAGAAGAGCAAGCAATTAATTAAGCAGATCACTGCTAGCAAATGGATTGAAACAGAAGGATTAAATTACATAATTGTTTGTCTCTACAATATTTCTGTATTTTTGTACAAAAACGGGCAACTAAAAAAGGTATTTCATTCCCCTTTTTTTGTTCAAATATTCCATTTAATGATAATATATCACACATATTTGCTTCTTGAGATGTTTCCACAAGGAATTAATGTGCTCTTGGTCATGGATTTGAAAACCAATATTGTAACTGAAGCTTTATCACTTGATGGAAGCTTTTATAAAAGAATCCTTGAATCTTATTTGATACATCATGATTAATGTAGCCTGAAAACTTAAGAAATTTACTAGGGGTCCATGCGTTTGATTTTCTTAACTCTACCATGCCTGCTAGGCCACTAAGGTTGAAATGAGGCAAACAACTTACTCAGTTACTTGCGCTAAAGGTGCATTCTACTTTGAACTGAGAACTACTTGGACACAATGGTTTTCAACTTTCCATAGGTTTGAAGAAATAAAAATGCAGCAATTAGTGATAAAAAAATGGGTGAAAAAGTATTTCTATCTGTAAGGAAACATGCATAAACTGAGTACAATCACCCGCAGCCATGTGAAGTTTCCATTTTCTTACCATTGATTTTGACTCTGCAAAATTAAAGAAATGGAAATATTTAAATTTCAGTGCTTAACTTTTATTTCTGTCTAACATATCACTGCAGGCTTCAAAGGTGTTAAACTTGTGCTGCAAAGCTTCATGGCTCTGTATTAAGTGTCATTGTACTAACCTGTCAGAAGGTGCTTTGAAGGACTTTGTAATGGAGGCTTGCACCAGAAGTGCTCTTCTTTTAGATATTATGTATGATGTCAACAATGTAAAGATAAACAAAAAGGTGATTGAGATCCTTAAAAACTATTTCACTGCTAATGATTTGTTTGAGAAGCTTCCAGCTCCAGTACCTGTTGTAAAGCAGTGGGTGAAGGTAACATTTTGAAGTATTTTCTTTTAAGTGTGTGGAAGGTTTCCCATTTCAGTTCAACTTTACTTATTTAGTCTCTCTGATTATTTTATGGTATTGATAATGGTATGTAGATAGAATGTAAACGTGCTACACAGGTGGATGAGAGAATTGATTCTCCCAGCTTGTATTGCTTACTGTCATCTTCTATGCAATTGTCAAAGAGGAATATTGGAGTGATCTTGGAGCAGGTTCAGTCTCTGTGTGTGTATATATTTCCTTTGCACAGAATTTTCATCATATTTTGTTGCCATTTGTTTAAATTTATGCGTATGTCCTTTTTGTAAAGTGTTTTTTTGTTGCCTGATTAGGAGCTTACTGCATATGAGGAGATGGGTTTTAAATACTCCAAAATATGTCAGAAAATGCAAATGAAAATCACGGGTATTCTTCTGCAAGATATATATATCACTCCAGATAGTCGTTTTCAAATGGCACAAATTCTAGTGAGGAAGGGAAAGGCAGTCAGGTTTAGGGGCATAAGTGGTCTCAGGGAATGCATCCAGTGTCTGTCAGAGGCAATAGCTATTATGGTAAGCCTTTTGGTTCTTCTGTTTTCCCTCAAATATCTAAGCTCTCTTATGTGTAAAATATTTTATGTTGGGGATGTACGTGCCATTAATATGATGTAATTCCTCTTCAACAGAAGGAGATTTCTGGTGAGATATGCACTGATAATAATTCCATTCATCATCAATTGGGTGTGGCATATTGCTTGCGTGCAATATGTACACAGGAAGCTGAAGCTAATTCAAAGGTACCAAAAATATGCATATAATTTTCGTTGCCAAAATCTATTAATTTTTTTTGTCAAAAACTATTATTTTTTTTAAGATGGAGAATTGTCACTGATGATGTCACGATCATTTTACATGTTAAATTCAACAGCTTCCTTAAGGCTTAGCTTGGTTTTCCTTATTCTTATGTTGAGGGATGGGGGAGCTTTGCACCATTAATGTTTTTTCCATCTCTTTTGCTTATATTTTCTTATTATTGTAAAGGGAATTTCTTATCATGCTAATTCTTTGTAATCATATTTTCTTTTTCTCCCTTAATAAATTTCTTTTATTGACAAAAGCTTATCTTGGTTAATACACCAAATAGCAAATCTTTGAAGATGTCAAGGCTGCTTTGGATCTATGGTTGAGTACATCGCATCTTAATCACTTAGAAGAGGGAGATTGTTCTGCATTATCTGACAGTTTAATGATTCTATTCTATAACATAGTCGATTTAGTACAATTGAAGGTCCGTTTCCCTTTAATCATTTTGGTTTCTGTAGTTTTTGTAAGATTTATAGTGACGGTTTCTTATTTCCGTGGCATATCTTCAGGGTTTCATGGAACTGTTCAATGATGCATATCGACTGGTCATTAAAATGTTTAAATGGAAGAATGTTCCAATTGAGAAGTGGTTGACCTTAATGTGGGAAAGTAGAAGTCTATGTCATGCTCTCTGTGTTTCACCTGTTAATGAGGAGTTCATCATGAATTCATTGGATGAGTTCAAAGAACTTTCAAATATTAATTTCTGGATACGTTATCTTCAGGGAAATCAATCATCATTGATAGGGTTTCAGCAGAATTTTTCTTTCTTATTTGCCAGCTCTCATAGTTATTCTTGCAGTAATGAGAGCTCTTTTCAAACAGACATCACAATTGATGAAGTTCAAAAAGCAGCACTTGATTTGATTTCAAATGTAAGTTTATTTTGAGACATAGCTTCTCACAATATCTTTTTATCCAAAATCATCACTCTGTTCTCTATTAATCTTCTCCTAGGTTCCTGTCCCCAGTCATTCGATATTTCTTGCCGGGTGTCTTTTTTATGATTTGTGCCCAATACTTGTTGCAAATGGACAGCTAATAGAGGTAAGGTGTGTTAGTTCTGATTTCAATTCTTATATTACGGATAACCAGTCTCTTAACTTCTAAACAAGACAAGTGATATTGAAGCAAGTTCTCGATTGTCTTAAGTGGTACTGTTTGTGTAAAAGTTTGCAATAGTGATGAATTTGTCATTGCTTTTCAACTCTTGATGCTCCTGTTTCTAACTGAAAATGGTTTGGACTTTTAGATGTGATAACTTATACCCCTAAGGTTACTTGATTGAGTACGTAAATAGTGAAGATGTATTCAGAATAGGCAAACTGGAGATGAAACTAAGAATTTAAAAGAATGTTATGTTCATTTATTTACATTATTATAGTCTAAATACCTATTCAATTTACTCCTTTTCATTTTATATTTACACCCAAGCAGACCTTAATTCTTTAAAAACAAAGGATAGCAATTTTGAAGTTCAAAATTATTTGTCTGTTGGTTGTGGAAATATGTTGTCTGCTTTTCAAATTGAGCATTCCTCCATGAAAGGAATCTTCGTTTCCTCAGTCCTAACAAGTCATGCTATTTTCATTTGTTTTTTGTAATAGACAGGATATGATAAGAACAATTTTCAATTAAATGAGTGTTTAGGTAGTAATTGAAGATAAAATGCTTGTACCACAGATTAAAACTTCCTATGCAATATAGGTTACCAAGTTCTTTACACAACACACACACACTTAGAGTGAAGAAAAAGGTAAGGGGAAAGGGACGTTGCCCCATTGTAATCATGACATGCTGAAAGATCTAGTTAGAGCTAATGATGCTTATAGAAGACCTACCATTGAAACACAAATTTTGGTATATTTTTTATTTATGCCTTTTTTTAAACTTACATTGTTTCTCCCAACTTACCATTTTTTTTTTCAAATGTATTAGGCTCTTTCCTCTGCAAAAGAAGCTCATAGATTATTTTCCCAGCTCTTCCAAAGGAAATTTACACATAATGTTCAGCAGCAGAATGAAGAGCACAATGTAATAGTTGATTCCTCAAAGAATATTGGACTAAACTTATCAGTTGCGATGGAAATTTTGCTATTTGATTCTATATCATGGGACTTGAAAGACAGTTATCTCAGTGCATGGAAAGTTATGCAATATTATCTTGAGAGCACACTTCAGGTTTGATTCTATCTCTTAGTCCTCATATATGAAAGTAAATATAGTCAGATAAGGCCTGTAATGCATCTTATTTCAACAACATTTGCACTTGCAGGTAGGAATCATCCATGAAATGATTGGAGATGGAGCTCATGCTGAATCCCATCTCAAGTGGGGCAAAACCATATCCTGTTCTCTAAATCTCCCTTTCTTTACAGTTGCTTTCTCTTCCTCTTTAGGTATAAAAATTGCTTGTACGTTTTTTTCTCTGCTTGGATTGCTAAGCTTCCGTTCATTGGTTGGTATGAAATTGATTTGTAATTTCTGTGGTGTGTTTTACTAGGAAAACTATATGTTAAGAAAAGACATTGGGATTTAGCAGAAAAGGAACTTCGAAATGCTGAACAGATTTTAAAGGAAAGCAGCAAACCATTTTGTTGCTCAAAGTGTAAATTGAAGCTTGAAATTACTCTGTATGAGTATCTTGGAGATTTGTTTCAAAGTAAATTTGACACTTGTGACGGGGTTATTTCTAAAGAGACTGCAAAAAAATGGTATATGTCAGCTCTTGACAAACTAAATCTTTCTGAGTGGAAAAATCCTCTTAGTTGTCCTGAAGACAACAATGATGAAAGCGCAACAGATGCTTCTGGTAAGACTTGTACTTGCTTTATAATGAACGAAGCAGGCGAAAATGTAAATAAATCTGTGAAAGCAGGGCGAGAAATTGACACTGGGGCAAAACAAAATAGAAAGACTAAAAATGCAACCAAGATTTTACCAAAGGAACCGAACTTAGTGGTTGAGAACAACTCAAGGATAACTCGTTCTAGATATCGATCTTCTCAAAGCGAAGCTACAAGCATTTACAGGAAGTCAGAAGTACGTGAAACTCTACAGGGGAATCATGTTTCTGATTCATCTGACATGCTTAGTAAAGATGGGACTGTTTTGAGCAAGATAGGTTGTTCCTTTAATTCAAGGTGTGCAACTACTTGTGTTTTCTCGAAAATGAGGTGTTGGTACTGTCTTCCATCTGAAGTTGTAAAATCTGGTTTACTAAATGATTTTATTGATCTTAAATGGGAGTTTGTCCGGAGGCAACTTTCAATGAAGCTACTCAGCCGAGTAGGTACGAGTGTCCTTTCATATTTATGCTCTTTATTCAGTTGACATCTACTTATGGTCCTTCTCATTTTATTTTCAAACTATTTTACATGGCATTTTCCGAGTAAGGTAAACTTGAGAATTTCCTTCCCCAAATTTGGAAAATCCATTTTTTTAACATATTATTGAAGTTACCAGTTCAAGAAGTGTTTATTTGCATCCTTTGAAAATGAGATGAAATGTAAGACAATTATATTTATTTATCAGTGGAAAATTTGGGATAAAGTTTTTTTTTTTTCAACAGTGCATTGGATTCCGCACTAACTTGCTTGCTACTAGATTTGTGGATAATTGTCTACAGGCACTTTGCAGTCAAAAGTTGGCTAGTAACTTGCTTTATATTATGTGACTCTTTCTTGCTTGCATGATTAGGGCTATTTATTTATTTTTTGGATAAAGTTGTGTGTTTCTCTAATTTCATAATATGTTTCTTTACAGTGAAATGCTTGGAGTATCCTGGCCAAATTGATGAAACGCATAAATTTCTTCTGAGAAGCATATCGGTTCTTGTCAGCAGAAACTCATTCTACCATGGGCTTTCATCTATTCCTCTAGAATATTTTAATCATTTGGTTGCAAGGGAGATCCCTGGAGATGTATTTACTATTGAACGAGCAGAAATAGTACATGACATATGCTGGTATTCTTTGAAGAGCTATCATTCCAAGCTTGCAAGGTATTTATACCAACTAGTTTGATTCATACGTGTAGTTTCCTAATTTTTTTAATGAAAAAACAAATTTATATGTGCATATTCATGTCCAAAATGTGCCTTGTCATTGTGTTCCTTGATGTAGTTGTGACTGGCTAGCTGACAATTATCACGCCTTTTTTATGTGCTTTCCTAAAATATTTGTGTTGTTCATATGTGACATCAGAATCAATGTTCCTGCTTAAAAAGAGTACCCATTAGATCAGTAAGGAAATTTTAATTAATAAGCTTCCTTCAGTTGAAATTGTTGTCTGAGGTATTTCATGGAACATTATTAATTAAAATCTGCTTTTTGCTGCTTATTCACCGTAAGAGATATTGTGCCCTAGAAGAGATCCTCTATTAAAATCTAGAGTTGAATGAAAATAAATGAATTACATTTTGATTAATAACTTGCCCGAGTATTGTATTAGAAAATGTTCCATTTTCCTAATATTCTCGATTGAATATCATGGTGGTGCTCTTGAAACATTGTCACGGAAGAGGCTATTTTTTAAATTCTGACACTGGTTTTTCCTTACAGGAACATTTTCTGCAATATGTCTTCCGTAAAGTTTGAAGACCTGGCTTCTTGGTTGATGGTAGCCTTTGTACTTTCTCGCGAGATTCCTGTAATCTTTCAAAAGGTCATACATCTTTATCTTCCTGTTATTGTTAAGCGTCAATTTTCACTTAATTGATTATTTGCTACAGTTTCATGATCGTGAACACTTTATCATTTACTTGGTTGTAGATTCATAGTATTCCAGATTACTTGTCATGACAGTTTTTGAAACATGAAATAAAGTTGAACCCCTTGGAGTTCTTGACATCTCTTCCGTTTTACACTGTTTACATCTATGGTGGCTGAAAACCACATTCCATATTTACTATACTTTATTGTTTATTCATTTTCATGTTGATAATTGAAACTTAAGTGCAATTTTCGAGAACATTAAAAATTTGATATAACATATCAGGATATGCTTTATTTTCTGTAAAGCACTTGCAGTGTATTCTGGATTGCAAATGCTTTTAGAGTTTCTTAATCCTGACTCTTAGCCTTTTGATCTCTTCATTTGTTACTTTCCTACTACCAATTGGGCAGGTTTATGTCCTTAGTGTGCTGATGATACTCTCTGACAGGTGTCAAAATTACTTGCTGTGATGTGTGTAGTTTCTTCCATCAGCGAACAATTTTCTCTGTTGTCTTTTAGCAGAGTTTTGGGTGAAAATGATTGGTCTTCATATTTCCACCAAGCTTCAATTACTCATCTTACTTATCAATTTCTATCACCTCAAACTGGGAGATGCAAGGTAACACCCGTGAATGATGTTGTAGGCATATCTTGTTTATGAATATAAGGAGTTTTTATCTATGCATTATGAACATTGACTTCTGAATAGAAGCACTGATTTTTGGTTTATCAATTGAGAAATCCTGAATTTGCACTCATTATCAGACATTTTTTGCCATACATTAGTAGCTATATGACTTTTTATTTTATTTCATTGTCCAGTAGCCTATTCTGGTAACATGTTGTGCATGAGAAAATACTCGTCTGTTACCCATGTAAACGGAGAAGTTATAAGGGACTAGCCTCTGATTTCACATTTTTCATTCATGTTTTGGGGTATTGGTGCAGAGCCAAACACAAACTAAGTAGCCTTTAACTTCAATTTTATAGGATGAATTACATGATCAACTAATAGTTTTAGAATGAGAACTCTTTAATGTTTGGGAAATCTGAGCTGTTAGTGACCTAAAGATTGATTTCTATTGGTCAACAATGACATCCCTACATTTGTGCTTTAGCAGAAGAGGAAATTTATAGGTTTAGGATAGTTTGACAACGTTGTAATTCAAAATCATCCTTTCACAAGTAAATGGCATTTTAAAATAAGCCTCGTGACTAGTGAAGTAATTTTTGAAGAGCAAATTCTTTTCCACAGGCCTCTAAAAGTGAGATTTAACGCAATGCTCATCCATATATATAAACCCTAATCATGCATTTGACCCAACAAATTATGCACACTTCGCACGCATACATAAATGCTGATTGTCCGTACAACTCAAAGGTGTAGAATATTTCTTGCTTGTTGAATGCTGTATTGTGCCTTTTCAAGCACAGTCCATTTAATGTAAATAATATAAGTACAATTTCAGGGTTTATATGTTACGGGATCTTCTAGCACCAGGGAGTGCACATCTGACTTACTCAGGTAGCAGTTCTTCGTTTTGCGTTATAAAGCAAGCTAATGATCTCAATGTCTTTGTCATGTAACTTGAAGCAATGATCTCAATGTCTGTGTTCCTTCCTGTTGCAGGCTTGTGCCTGATACCACTGTAGATCTTGCAGAGTATGTGAAGAAGTTTTTATCCGGACTTCCATCGACAACTATCATCAGTATAAGTTTGCTTGGACATGATTATATTAGTTTACTACAGGAATTGTTGCCTTATCCCACATGTGTTCAAGCGTGGATGCTGGTGTCAAGACTGAGCTTTAAGAACGAACCTGTTGTAATGTTACTGCCACTTGATTCTATTTTACAAGGTATTTAACTCCTGTAAGCACAGATGTACAACTATGATGTAAGTGTTAAGCTTAACCATTTGAACTTAACAAGTAATTTTAAACTTTTCATCACATTCTTCAGATGAGGGTGATCCGAGTACTGGTTCGGGCACATTTTTGAACTGTGAAGAACATAGTGAAAAATGGCATTGCCCTTGGGGTTTTACAGTTGTTGATGATGTGGCTCCAGCATTCAAAACAATTTTAGAAGAAAACTACTTGTCATCAAGATCTCCTTCTGAAGATACAACACAGAATAGGATGTTATGGTGGAAGTGGAGAAAGAACCTTGATCACCGTCTTGATAAATTACTCAGGTGCGTGCTCTACCTCTTGTAATTTCATAAGTTGATTTAAGAATGTACACTGCGCATTCTGTAGTTGAACAGTGTGTGTACTCAATGCAATGTTTTATCCATTCTTTATTAATGAACTCAAACTTTAAAAGATTGGTATCATTGTCTTGGGTAGTGGTAGTTTTAAATTTTTAAGAAATGAAATGTTTTCTCATCTTGTGTTATTGTCATATCTAACTAGGAATCTTGAAGAGTCGTGGTTTGGTTCATGGAAATGTCTGCTTCTTGGAGAATTGTTGAACTGCAAAAATTATGAGTTGGTGCTTAAGAATCTTGTGAATGATTTAAGATCTAAATGCAAATTGGATGTTAATGAGGGCCTCCTTAAAATTATTCTTGGAGGTTCTAAATATGTTTGTGATGGGAAAACATTGGATTCACAACTATGCTCAAAGAAAGGCTGCTACATTGCTAAAGTAGGATATTGTGATGAAGCAAGGAAGGGGATATTGTTAAATGCCGCCAATGGATTTGGAATGTCGTCGGAGGTTGCTTTTGAATTGTTAAGCGATGCATTAAATGTGCTGGAAGTGGATGGCGCTGTGAACAGAGAACCTATAATTCTTGTGTTGGACTATGAGGTGCAGGTAAGTGAATTATTTCTGACTCACTTACTATGTAGTTATGAATTAATTTTAAGCATTAAGGTCTACTCTTTTATGTTCGATGGTACATCAAATTAATAAAATGCTTATATGGTTTTAAATTCATTTCTACTCTTATGAAGAATTGACTGTTGGTTTTTATTTCTTTCAGATTTTATTAACTGACATTTTATGTGCTTATAATTTACATTTGAAGTGGCAATATTTTCAACAGACATGACCAAATTGTTTATTTTCAATTTTGTAATTTCTTATTTGACAGTCCTTTACACATCTGCCAAGTGAAATTTAGCTGCAAGGAAATAAACTCATGCTTTGCTTTTCAAAACTGAACTATGTATGTATTCTTGGTTTTACCTGTTTATTTTTACTATTGACTTCAATAACTACTACTGCGACAGATGCTTCCTTGGGAAAACTTGCCTGTTTTACGGAACCAGGAGGTTTATCGCATGCCTTCTTTGAGCAGCATTTCTGCTGTTCTTCATAAAGGCAGCGACAATGAGGAGCTAGTAGGAAGGAATTTAGTGCCCTTTCCTTTGATAGATCCGCTGGATGCTTTTTATTTATTAAATCCAGATGGTGATCTCCGTCACACTCAAAGTGTGTTTGAGGATTATTTTAGAGATCAAAACCTGGAGGTAATATAGTACTCAGATTTTTTTATATCCCTGCTAATTGTTTTATCTATTAGTCCTACTTAATAAGTATGTTTTCTTTTATCTTTTGTTATTTACAGGGAAAGGCTGGTTCGAGACCCACCATCAAAGAATTGGCTTCAGCATTGGAAAGTCACGACCTTTTCATATATTTTGGGCATGGAAGTGGTAATATGTTTTGCATAACACTTATTATATGTCTGACAAATAATGTGTAATTCCCTTTGGCTCCTATATTTATAATACTGACTAAACGTGTTTTTACAGGAGCACAGTACATTCCTAGGCATGAGATTCAGAAACTAGACAATTGTGGTGCTACGCTTCTGATGGGGTGCTCTAGTGGTTCATTGAACTTACCTGGTCAATATGCACCCCAAGGCGTTCCCCTCTCATATCTGCTGGCTGGTTCTCCAGCAATCGTTGGCAATCTATGGGAAGTGACAGACAAGGATATCGATCGATTTGGTAAGGCAATGTTCGATGCATGGTTGAAAGAAAGATCAGATATGTCCTCGGAATGCTGTCAATGCAATTTACTGTCCGAAGAATTTGAGGCCATGAACTTGAAGCCCCGCAAGGGTAGACCAAAGAAGAGGGCTCCGCGGAAGAAATTACAGTTGGCCGAGAACGAGTCACCTAAGAACTGTGGTCACCGACGCAAAATTGGAGCTTTCATGGGTCAGGCACGGGAAGTTTGCACTCTTCCTTTCTTGACAGGGGCAGCTCCAGTATGTTATGGGGTTCCCACCGGAATTTGGAGGAAAAGGGATATTTAGCCTCTGTAGTAGGGTTTCAGAAAACAACCTTAACAGTATTTACATTTTTTTAACCTTATTTAATTATTTTTTCCTGCCTCTTTATAGGGGCATGCAAACTGAGTCTTCTTCATTCTCTCCTCCAAGAAGGGAGTTTGATGTGTTTGAAGAAATAACATTTTTGTCCGTGTAAGCTTTCTTGTCTATCCGTTTGTAGCATTTCAATTTGTATATATTACTTTAGTGTACAAATGAATATTGTGTACTTAACACATTGATATACCATGAAAAATACTATTTCTTCTCATTTATATTCTATTTTTACATTGTCGTCTAATATAGTTTTACATCATAGTCTCAATGATGAATAGTCTATTGTCGTCTGTTAATATAATTTCACATCATTATAAGAATCATATAAATTAGTTTTGATCTAGACTTTTGAGCAACTTTAAAAGTTAATATACAATCGAAGTTGCATTTTAGTGTTAACTAAATAAAATAAACCATTTAATTTTAAGAGTAATAATATTGTTACAGTTGTACAACTTTATGTTAACAATCTAAAATATTCTTTATTGGATTACTTTTGTAATAGATATGATTTTTTTGTCGATTATATTCGACAATTTACTTATCTGAAATATTATCAATTATGTGATTATTATGTAAATGAAAAATAGGAAATGCAGTATTTTTTCCTCTATTTTGTTTGTTTGTTATGTTTACATTTCATTTAAAAAATCATATTCAATACTTATAAAATTAAATTAAATATGAATTTGAAATCTTGTAATGTAACAATTAAATATACACATCATATTTATTTATCGAACGCTATGAAAATTTTAATGAAACAAAGTATCTCAACACAATTATAGGTATGTGAAAGAAATGTAAAGATTATTATTATACAGTTGGGCTGCGAAACATATAGTAAGGTTCATTCTTCCTGCACTATATCAATTAGAATTTATACTGATATTGAATATCCGTTTTATCTTTAATGAGTTAAAAAAAATTATCTTCCTAATATTCATATTTATAAATTAAATCACAAAATTTTGGATATTCAAGTTCAAAACTAATATGTCATTTTCAGATCTCAAAACTTGTCTAGACAACCTAAATGATAAATGATTTTCTAGTATCAATTTTATCCTTAATGATCATCAACTTCATTTACAACATATTATTCACCACATGAAAATCGAAACTCATAACTTATTATATATAGTAATCTAAAAAGTTAAACAAAACAAGAAAATGATATTCTATATATTTTAATCTGAAATATATAATAACCACAACATGAAGTGAAAAATATTATTAGATTTTAAATTTTATGTTGGTGCAATAAACCATAGTAGAGTGATTAAGAGCGGGAAATCCGAATAAATCGAACTCCATCGTTGAAGCAGAAGCCACATACACACTCTCAAAATACACCCGCGCACATAAGATAACAAAAATTCAAATTTCAATCAATTCTGAGACCATGAGGCCCACCGCCCGTCGCCAACCCAAGGACTCCTTCATTCCTCCGCCGCCACCAACTCCGGTCGACTTCCACCACCGCCAGTACCCCTCCCGCGACTCCGACGTCAGCAGCCGCCCCTCATCCGTCGGCGTCGGCGGACGCCCCACCCTCGACTCCTACAAAGACCGGCAGTTCCAGCAATCGGTGGTTTCCACCATCAACTCCTTCCTCTCCTCCCACAACTTCCCAATCACCTTCAAAACAACCTTCCCCTCCGCCAAAGACATCCTCGAAACCCTAAAATTCCTCCTCTCCCTCCTCGATTTCCCCTTCTCCAAACTCGAAGACGATCTCCCTTTCCTCCTCAAACGCCTCAATTACCCTTTCAAACTCAACAAATCAATTCTCCGTTCCCCTGCCGCGCCTCACCAATGGCCAACCCTTCTCGCTCTCATTCATTGGCTCATCCAGATCGCCAAATTCCACTCCCACATATCTTCTTCCCCCAAACAGCACAACGCCATCTACCAATACACTGTCAACAGCTACATGCTCTACATCCGCGGCGACGACGACGCCGTCGAGGAACTCGACTGCAGCATCAAGGAGAAGATCCAACAGCAGACTGCCGCGGCGCAGGAACGCCTCGACGAGGCTCGGCGCGGCGTCGCGAAGCTGAATGCTGAGCTGGAGCGGCTCCGGACCGCGCCCTCGCCGAAGGAGGCGCTGGAGAAGGACAAGGCGATTCTGGAGAACGACATGAATAAGTTCAACAAGATGATCGGAGAGCTGTCGTCGCTGATCGAGCAGGCGGAGAGGGTTTTGGAGGAGAAGGAGAAGCAGTTGGAGGCGATAGAGGCGGAGAGGGAGACGATCTGCGAGGAGAACGAGGAGCTGAAGAGGCGCGTGGAGGCGCAGACATTCAATGCGAGGGACGTGGAGAGGATGAAGAGAGAGTTACAGGCGGTGGAGAGGGACACTGCGGAGGCTGAGCTTGCGAGGAATGCGTGGGAAGAGAAGGCGTGGGATATCGACACCACTATCTCGCACAAGATCAACGACCTAGAAGCCCTCGCTCTGGACTGCAACCAAGCCCTTAGGAGGTCACATTTTTATCACCATTTTCATTATTCACTGTCATGTTATAATTACTATGAAGTAAATTGTGTTTGATGATGCTAGCTAATGGATACTGTGTTGAGTCTTGAATTAATTTTTATTCTCATGTCAATGCTACTGATTGAGCGGTTGTAGGTTGAAGATTGGGAATGGAATTCAGTATGTCTTGAATGACAAGGGTACTACTCCTGCTGAGATAATGGGCATTGATCACAAAATCATGCTGAAGCCTGCGCTTAGATCCTTTGCTGATGAAATAAAAAAAGGTTCTATGGAAAAACTGGAAGAGTGCATTTCTTATCAGAAGAAGTCCGGTGAAAATGCTGCGAGGCTTGAAGGGAAAAGAAATCAGCTAGCCGCAGTGCAGTTGCGCGTTGATGAAGTAAGTGCATTGTCGTGTCACTTGGTCTGTATAATCTGCTACTGCACAGGGAACTAGTTTTCATTTCAAATTTGTTTGATGACTGGAATAGTGGATTGAGAATTTGATTTGGTAGATGATTGGCCGGGCCTAGATAGTAGCAAACTTGATGTACGAAGAGAGTAACACTTTTACTAGAAAGTTAAAATGTTAGCAATGCCTTGCATTGATGCCTGCGTTCTCAAATTTTGAACTTGCACAGCCCGAGTATATATGTTTTACCCTTTTGTAGGTAGCAATCAGTAACAATGCTTTTTTCATCTTTTTGAATTCAAATCACCTGTCATACTAGCAGTGCACTATGACTTAAGCATGACTAGATGTTTCTCACTTCGCTATTTAAGATCAAGACTGGTCCAGTGTATATTTTTTGGTTTTAATGAGGGAATTCTTTCGATTTCCATTACACTTGTGTTAAAAATACAGATCAAATATTCATATACACTTCAACTCACTTCCTGTTAGAAAGTTCCGTTACACTCTGTTGGATTTTCCTTAGTATTGGACAGACGAGTAATCTTTCCTAGTAATGACTTCTCTTTGACTTCCATTTCTGCTGCTTGTGATTCATCTATCAGATGGAAACTCAACTAAACATGAAAAAGAAGGAAACACAGGAATACACCAGCGGATGTTCTGCTGAAGCTAAAAAAATGTTGGAGGATATCCAGTTAGCAGATCATGAAATCGATATTATGGAAAGAGAGGCAGCGGAGGTTCTCAAGGTAATCCTTTTTGTAATTTACTTCTCTAATATATTGAATTTGAAATGCCAAGAATTGTTCAAGATATGGAGAATTTGCCTGTTGTTGTTGTTATGTCTCAATGAGGAGGGTTTAGATGGTGTTGACGATCTTTGTGGAAGTACTTTTCCTTAAGAGGGGAACTCTGCTCTTAGCTTGCATACTATTGAATCCAATAATCCATTCATTTTGAGATTTAGCTTTGGCATGTGTATGTAATTGTTCTAGATGACTCTAGGGATATCAAGCCAAACAAACTACCACAGGCCCAGAAATAGGAAATAATCCAAGCAAATTATGTACCCTATTTTTGCTAAATCAGCAAAATTACAAACAGAAGTCATTTTGAAATTTGAATGTAGACAAAAGTGTGTTTTTCCTTTCTTTACTGACGTGTGATTTATGTGACGATATTCTACCTAATGAACTTCATTTTTGTCAAGACATCCCAATTGAAGTTGCAGGAAGCGATTAAACAAAGTGAAGAAGAAATTCAAATGCGTGTCGGCGAACTCTTTCAGTTGGTTGATTCAGTCTCGAAGTTTAAAGAACATGTGGGGTCCAAAATTTCAGAGATGAGGAGGGATCTATCAGAAACTGCAGCTGCTGTCTCAGTTGAGTGTAGGGGGGCATTGCATGTGGAGAGGTAGATATTGAGAAAAAAACGAGACTTCATTAATTTTAGGTAGTGTTCACATGTCACTTCGCCTTGCAAATTTAATTCTTTAGTGTGGTATTCAGACATAGACGATTTGACCCCTTTTGTACAAAAACTTCTATGGCGACTAGTCTTATAAAGTTAAGGTTTAAATCATGTTTGTCATTTAATTCTGTAATTTTTTCCCCTGTACGTCTTTCTGTAAGTTTCAGGATGGAGAATACGATGTACTGCTACAAATCATCAATATCAGCCATTTGATTATGCTGATATCATAGGCCTTTTCACACCCAATACCTCTTTCCTAGAAATTTCTTGTTCCATTGATCTCTGGTTGTCAAATTTTGTGTCACTTTCAGCCTTTTCTCCAGCAATCTTACCAACATGGAGTGTTCTGGTTGTGGTTTTCCAGTTTGGGGGTAGGACCATGATTATGATAGATAACAGTTAGAGATCCAACTGTTGGTAAAGCCTTCTTCCATTCTGTGCGTTCTCCAAAATAAATTTTAAAATTATCCTTATTTTGGATTTGAAAATCTGAAATAATAAATATAATTCAAAATTTAAAAATACATTTCAGTTAAAAAAATCTGGAATACAAAATTGAAAATGTATTTCAAATAAGAATTTCTGAAATTCATAAATGTGTTTTGGAAATTTAAATCCAAAATATTTCTAGAAAAACCACACTCTCTTTTTAGCTAAGATTATTTTCGTTGTTTTTTAGAGGTATTTGTCATTTTTAATATCAGATTGGGTGTATGATAGAATTGATGTGGTGCAGGAAGAATTTGCCTTTGTTGAAATGAGCCTGTTTTCTGAGGTCTTCCAAGCCCGAAATCATGGTCTGTTATATTTGAGGCTTCTTCTTCCTGTACCCCTACGTTTTTCTTCCTGCACCCCACAATTTTGTAAATCCCAAAACTGACCTTCACCTTTAATTTGAAAAAACTAGATATTTTTAGGTTACCGGATATCGGGATTCGGGAGCGTGCTACGGATTCATCAATCCAAAAGTGATTCGTGTTCTTTTTCAAATAAAGGGGTGTTTCAAAAGTAACTTGTTGATTTCTGGATTGCTGAATCCGGAAGTCTAATTTTTGTTACGGATTGATGGATCCGAAAGATTATCGGATTCACCAATCCAGAATATTTATGGATTTTCCAATTTGGAATGCAAAAAAAATAAATGCGGATTTCCCATTCCATAAATTACCGAATTGCATTGTCCGGAAGAAGAAAGAGTAGTGTGGGTCTTATGTGTATTTTGGGATTTTTTAAAAATAGTAGGAATATTTTTGTCTTTGCATTACATTGTGGGGTGCATGAAGAAAAATGTAGGGGTGCAGGAAGAAACTGCCTATATTTATCTAAAACAAACCATTGTAAAATAATAGCATTACTCAATAAATATTGGTGTTCAGTCTAAAAAAATTCAATATTTTGTTGGTTTGGAGAATGTATTTATAAATGGATGCTCCAATAGTTGAGCAGTTGGGAATTTGTTTGAGTTAACTTGTAAGCATTTAAGAATGAAATCTGGGACATGTGCTGATAGGGACTCGGGAACAAGTGAAAATTATCCTTGTCAATTCCATGTACAGAGTAAAAAGGTTGTCGTATTAATATCTTTAATATTGTACATCCTAAACTCCATTTATCAGCTGCTACTCCATATCCACGACTCTTCAAATTAACAACCTATTTATAATAAATTAATTTTTAAAAATTTGAAATTTTATTTGAATTGATGAATTTTAAATTGTTTATTGCATATAATATAAATTGAAGAAATTAAAAAATTAATTATAAAACTTATTCAATTTTTAATGAAAGCTCTTTCCAAAAAAGCTGAAAAAGAGTTTATTTAAACAGAATTTAATAATGGTAAAGTGTATTAAAAAGTGAGGGTGGGGGAATAAGAAAGGGGGTTTCTAGATGAATAAGGAGAATGTGTTCACTAACCACTTGCTGCAACCATTCCAGGAAACTAAGGAGAAACAGCATTTGGATTGAAACTAGAAACTATATCAACCAATTCTTATTAAATGATTTCTAATATTAAGGGCTGCCAGAAGGAAAGTTCCAAGAGTTTGGCACACATAATATTTTAAAATATATAAAAGGTTAAGAGGACCAGTATGTTCTTATCTTGCACCCTGTATTCCACATTCAAATTACATTGTTAGATGTATTTGAATTGATTTCAATTATGTAAATATGCATAGGCTAAAACATATATGCACAAGTTGTAGAGAATATGAAATAAAAAGCTTGATTTGAAACACTATAAAATTAAAAATATATATAATGTGATACAAAGAAGAAAAAATATTGGGTATTAGGAGTATTTATAGGTTAGTTTAGATTTGATTTAAAAGGAAATAAAATATGAACCAAATACTTTTTATTCGATTGGTTTGAATTTTCAAATTACAGACTCAATAATCAAACTAATCTCCACCATAACTGAATTTTAAATTGTTAATTTTGTAATCAACAATTATTACTGCAGTTTATCCTTTCAACTACATCTCACTTTAGAAGTGTAAAATCCCATCACAGATATTAGTGAGGTGTTAACAAAAAATAGGTGCCCAAAATTCAATGTTCAAAAGTAAAATTTAGCAATTATGTTAAAGTGATGGAGATTGGGATAGTGATAAAAGAAACGAAGGAGATACTACTTTTCCTTTTATACATGTTTTGATACCAAAAACTCAATACTAAATAGTTGCTTTGTAGGTAGCTACTTCCCTTTCTTACCAAACTATTCACACATGTGAAAGGACCATGCCTATGGCTACAATACAAGTACTACCAACCATTGCTCTAATCAACAAGTAATGCTTGACAAAAAGAATTTCAAAAGGCTAAGCTGAAGGAAAAAGAAAGGTCACCAGAAAACTAAGAACTCAACCCCACATATAGATCTCTCTCTACTACAAAAAAAATCACTAAATAGAAACCAATTATAGAGATAAAAATAATTAATCACTATATTTAGAAACTAATTTATAAATTTTAAAAATAATAGAAATTGCTTTAGATAGCAATAAAATTTTAGTCTCTAAAATAAGATATAATTTAGTTAATACAGTGACTAATTATTTTTTGTCTCTAGAATTGGTTTCTATTTAGTGATTTTCTTGTAGTGTGTGTCTAATGTGTCTCATTTTTCTCAATTTCACATCTCTATTCACAAAACCCGTCACCAGGGACCACCATGGTAGTCTAAGGTAGGTGATTATAACCAGATATGGTTTAGACTGTAATGTCCAACACAGGGATATATCAGCAAAACTACTGACCTTGTCCTGTGTAGCGCACCAGTCTAAACCTGAGCTCACTGCTAAGATAAACAACAAAAAATAACAGATGGAATTGACATACTTAAGAGGTGATTGAGAACCTCTCAAGACAGTAAAAGATTAATACTTGGAGAAATTGGACTAATGGGAGACAGAAGTGTTCTCTTTACAAATGGATGATCCAATAGCCGCGCAGCAGTTGGCCGTTTGTTAGGGTTAACTTGTAAGCATTTAAGAATGAAATCTCGAGCATCTGTTGACAAAGATTCTGCAACAGGTGGAGGTTGACCACTGCCAATTCGAAATATCGCTTGCATCTGTAGTAAAAAATGTAAACAAAGAGGTATTTAGCATTGTTTCTTTAATTTTAAAGGTATGTAGTATAATACAGTCTTTATTAATTGTCTGTTAAGGTGAAATCCTATGAGATAATTTGGACAAGAAATGGTCACAGGGAAAATTCAGTCTTGGTAATGAATGAATGAATATAGAAAAATGTAGAGAAATGTGATAGTAAAAACTGTAAAATGTTAGACATACTCCTTCCAAATGAGAGTAAGGAGGTTGGCGCGTCAACATCTCCAGTACTGTACATCCTAAGCTCCATATATCAGCTGCTAACCCATATCCACGGTTCCTCAAGTTAACAACCTATGAACCAACAATTCAAAGAAATTACAAATATTGAAAATGGTGATTCTGCAGTAAGGTATAAGAAAAACTCAGTGGAATGGAAGCATGTTTATGTATAAAATCATTCACTTGATTGATAATTGTCATTGAAGCAAGTGAGAAATTGTTGTGTGTGCTAAACTGAATAAGACAGACATATGATCCATCTACTTCCAGTTCATCCAATTAAAGGAATTAGTTGAACATGGAGAGAGACAAACCTCTGGGGCCATCCAGTAAGGAGAGCCTTTACTTGATTTAACATCATTCAACTTGGTTGCCTGCAAAGGAAAAAAAGAACCATGTAATTGCAAGTGGTTGTTAGCATTGGAATTTGCTGTGATAAGATGCTGACTCGAGAAAGTTTATTTTGCTGAAGAAATGTACCTTCGCCAATCCAAAATCTGCAAGCTTGACGGACCCATTTGCATCAACCAATATATTGGCACACTTGATGTCCCTTAAAATTTAAAATTTTCGATGAAGTAAAAGTTAGAATGCAGAAATCCATGTAAATTTGAGATACTTCGGTCATCAATTTCCAACCACTGCATCCAACTTTGACTATTCGGTGATTTCAATAGTCATATAAAGTGGAAATCGGCTTAAAAAATATTGCACTTATTATAGGCACAATCATTAGGCTGCATCAAGATAGAAATTTCACTCATGTTACCTGTGAACCACATTACGATCATGAAGATACTTCAAGCCACTCAAAATCTGTCTTGTGTATGCAGACACTTGAGAGTCCCTTAATCGATACTTTTGATAGAGACTTGCTAATGATCCTTTTGTTACAAGTTCAAGGAAGATATACAGCTTATCATTATCCTGAGAAATAGTAAGACGTAAATACAGATAACAAATAAAAGAAGAGGAGAAAACAATTGAACTCAATTTACTCCTAAGTAACAAAAATAATTCAATGAGCACCACCAAACACTTGAGACACAGCTAATTATAGAAACTGGATCAGAAAACTTAAGGAAGAAGAACATTATTTTTACAAACCTCTCTTATTCTTTAACTAACTTCACTAACATAATAACTCTTAACTTCTTGGAACTACATCAAATACATCTATTCCCATTGCCCTTATTTTTTTCTCGCGTAAACCTTTTGTAATAGGGGTATTTGGATAAACAAGCCGCTTAAGTTGAATGTGCAGACCGAGTAACATAACCCACACAAATTCTAATAAAATTGGAAAGCAGCATACCTTGTCAGTGCCAAGATATCGAACTATGTTGTCGTGTCGGAACTGACTCAAAAGAGATATTTCCTGGAAGACAAAAATACTCATATTATCAAATGCTTATGTTTAAGATGGAACAAACAAATGAGGAATGTGTGCATGGTTTGACAAAAAATTAGATTATGCCATGAAGTTTGTTTGATGAGAAGGGGAAGACTAAATCCTCTCACCTGCTGAAGCTGGAAAATGCTCTGTTTGCCCTGGCTATCGTCATCCAGTAAAGACACCTCCTTTACAGCAAAAAAGTTCCCATCACTGCAAGGAAAAGAAAATGTATCTGTTACTTCAGTGAAAACAAAAGCACATGGAAATGGATATAACTAAATGGTCTATTTGCATATGCCTCAACAGCACAGTACAAAAATTGTGAAATTTTACATCAACTAGATACATAGCAAATGTATTTATTAGAATATTTAGGTAACTATTTAGATGTTGATTTTGTAAAGTTGAATTCAGCACTGCATTTATGATAGAATCAAAACTTTTCTAAATAGGTTGTTGGGCACTCATTCTAGTTTGGAGATTATTATTATCAAAATAGTACACATTTTTTGGATATCATGATTACATTCTTGTGTTTTAGAAGAATTATATTAGCAAGTTACATTTTAAATATGTTTTAAGAAAAATCAAAACAGTGTTATACATTAGCAAATGTTGATTTGTTTTTTTTAGAAGAATTCTTTCTTAAGTTTAACTTTTAGTGTGTTTTTAGAATATTAAAGATACGATTCGTTAATGTTCTCTTTTTTTCAAAACAAGTGTCTGACCCAAAAAAAAAAAAAGACTTCTAAAAAAAATAATATTAAACAAGAAGACTGCATTAAATCCCAAATAAAAAATTCGTGTAAATTTCCATAAAGCTACCCAGATGGTGTTTCTAATTGTAGAAAACTAAGATACAGTAAAATCAAATGAATAATCTCTATGCATGCAAGCTGAAAGAAAGAGAATGAAGAGTAGTGTGGTGTAGTGTACTGACTCGGTGAAGCCTTCATAAACAGTTCCAAAAGAGCCCTTTCCCAAGATCTCGCCCTTTTGCCATGACCCGAAATAACCGTTCACATTCGGCGACAGATTATGAACATCAAAGGTCTCATTCCCGACCGAACCAGAAACCTTTTCAATTTCAGCTTCAACACCAACATCACTGTCATCATCACGTGACACGGAATCAGAAAGTGGGTCCCTCTCCGTAGGTTGTTGGGAGCTCCAAGTAGAGGCAACCTGCGTCGGTTCCAAAACGGGAGGCCTGACGCCGTTTATTCCCCCCTCACTCTGTTTTTTATTCTGTGACGGTTCGTGTTGAAGGTTCATGGTGCTGCGGGCCTTGTGGGCCTGGGCTTGATTCCAGGCCGCGGCTGGGATGGCAAAGTCCTCGGGCCCGGACAGGCCCAAGCTCCGAAAGATACGGTCAAATTCGCCGTCGATTCCTTCGACTCGGAAACTCCTTTCATCCAAAGTATCTATGTCTATGTCCGTGTCGGTGTCTGTGTCTTCTTCCTCCTTCAACCGGTAATCGATGTTCTTCATGGCGTTCCGCCGCTCAAGGCGCGGCTTCGACGGGTTCCGGTGAGCTTCCATTGTGTTCTGACGCACAACGCATTGACCCTTTATCTTCTTCCAATCGAAAACACATTAGACGGCACTGCACACAACGCAATACAACACATTTCTATTCCTTGTTCCTTATTTTATTCCAATCATTGTACTTGTGTAACATAAGGAAAAAGCCTCGCATGCCACGTGGCAGTTGGTGCCATCTCTTTGTTTTTTTCTAACCTCCAAATGCATAAAACATGTTTATCTAAAATTTAAATCAATTTTATTAATTAAGTTAAATTAGTCTCCATTTAATTGAGAAAATGTATTTAATTTTTCATTCTTCTGTTTTTTTTTTCTCAAATAGGTTGGAACTAAAAGAACAATTATCTTACTTTTTTTTATCTATTTAAAAAAAAATAGTTTGTGCTTTTTTTTACTAGTTTAGTTTCGTGTTCTCCTTTCATTTTATTACTCTTTATTTTCGTAAACTGGTACATGTAAAAGATATTTCAACATTCGAGCGAGATTTTGGTGTCGACACTCGTGCTATTAATATTGAATGATGACGTGATTTTTGATATTTGTGTTAATATTTGTGTTTATTTATATGATTATTATGAATTATTTGTTATTAGATCACATTAAAGTATTAGATCTTGATTGGAGTGTGAAAAATAAAAAATATTGAATTAACTTTGAATTGATTATGTATTAGACCGGACTCTTGTTTATAAATTTTAAAAATCTAATCCAAATTTATTCTATATCCAAATGATTGACTTAATTTATTTATTCTTTTGTGTTTATTTTTTTTATTGAGAGAGATAGGTATGAAATGCACATTTAAATATGAGAAAATTGGGACCTCTTAAATATGTCAAATAAGGTCTCAAATAGTTTAATAA
>Ga0123341_1000338_pt1 | contig 26602 bp, 13 predicted proteins | sample Turbeapinknodule_FD_89959 | JGI IMG/M metagenome (GOLD analysis project Ga0123341, IMG submission 89959) | Root nodule microbial communities of legume samples collected from Mexico - Turtle bean Mexico pink nodule | ecosystem: Host-associated > Plants > Roots > Nodule | place: Mexico: Nepantla...
ATATATATATATGTATGTATATAAATATGTGTGTGTGTGTATATACATATATGTATATATATGTGTGTGTGTATATATATATATGTATCCGATATGGATACACTTTATACTACGCACATGAATGAAAGAAGATAAAGAATATTGACCCTCGACAAACCTTCTTATTTTCTTCTTATTAGATGGAATATCTCCGACTGGAAAGGCGCCTTCTTCTACCGTATCACTCATAGACTAAAGATAAGACCTAAGTAGTGCTTCCAAAGCTTGGGATTACCTCAACCACACAAGCCAATTTTAGGTGGTTGAGTTAGACTCCAAGCTCAAATTCTAAGATCCAACAGCTCACAGTCAGTCCTTTTAGATAAGATACATGTTATTAACATTTGAAAATAGGTTACTTGTTCATTGCCCTCGGCATCAAAGTTCAGGACTCAGGTTGCTTGTCCAATGCACTATCAAAGGTGCAGCCTTTATCGTTCTTGCTGACTATGTTCGGCAAAGCCATCCATATTCCGGTTCTACTAGTTCACCTCTTGATTTCCCTACAAGTTCTTTTGATTGTATTTGCCTGAATGGTTAACAGTGTCTACCGTGGGTCTATGTTTATTGCTATATCGTGTGGAACAGTTACTCGTTGGTAGATGATTGTGTTGTACTACAATGGATTAGTTGACTGCTGTGTTTTGGCACAATAACTCAACCTTATGAACTTATGATTTAGTCATTTATGTATGATTTTAACATGTACTACCATCATATTTTGTGTTCTGATTTATTTTAGTACGAAGATGCAGAATGGGCATTATCATACTAGAATGCGCAATAATGAACTCTTAACAATATAATTTACCTTGCCTTTGGAAAGGTTAGGCAGAGAGAATATGAGAGAAGAAAAGGGCGCAGCAACGAGGGTGAGCACCAGGGACCCCACGAATAGACCCGGCAGATTTGATAACCCCAATGAGATGGCACCCTCGTCCCGCAACGGAAGAACCACGAAATACGCACTCAAAACCTGCAATTAATGCCACAAAAAAGTGATAACCAGTTAAAGAAAAAGAAACTGAAGGGGAAGGGAAACATGCTCAGTGGTTGCCTTGAGCAGAGAAACTCACGAAAAAAAAGCAGAAGAAGGAATGGAGCAGAGCAGAGGTCTCGTGCGGGTGAACCGTAACGAAGACGGAGACGACCGCATCAAACGTGGACCTTCCCATCGCATTAGCGTTTCGAGTTTTGGAGCAAATGGATGGAGATTCGAGAAAGACCAAGCATTGCTTGCAAACCTCAGGTCAAAGTCTTGAATCTGATTACACGTGGCAAAATATAATGAGGAGAGAGAAGGAGGAGTCTTGAAAAACTGTTCTATAATATTTTCTATACACTACTTGGCTAGGGTCGTTACGAATTAAACCACGGAGGCGGTGGATTTTCAAAACGTTTGGTTGTTTGGCATAAAATAAATAGTAAAGGTGGTGGCTAGGTGCTCAAGTTGTTCATATGGTTTATGATAGTCATGATAAGCATTAGATTTATGATGAATTATTTGGGTACTTTTCTAGATTTCGAGATATTTGGAATCTCGAATATATTTCTATTTTGATGAAATTAAATTTAAATTTAAACACTCTTCTTGGATCGGTTGAATATTAAATTTAGAATTTCTATTACCCAATATCAACAAATATTAAAAATATAATATTTGTAGGTACCAAATCACGTGTAAATATGAGTATTTCGAAATTACTTGAAAATTATCTTTTGTTGCAACAGAAAATTGACCCAATATTTGATAATTGAGTAATTAGTTCAATAATTAGTAATACTTTATTGGATATTTTGTTAGGTTCAAAAACCTAAAATTATAGATTTGTTCTTTAGAAAGTATTAACTCAATCTTTAAATTCACAAAAAAAATTCAAGAATAAGTTTCTTTCATGAAAGGAAATATGTCTGAGGATCCGCTAGGTATAAGAAGTGAAAGAGGGGATCATTGTTTCTTGAACAGTTCTTCAAAAAAAAATCTATTGGATTTTAGAGTCATAGGAGATTTTAGTATTTATGACTTGAGAGATTTTTAAGAATAGATCCAGAATAACCACATCGAGTTCATCACTCACTTAAATACTGTCATCATATTATTCTAAAATCTTACTAACTTGAGTATTGGAGGGTCTTCTACAAGTAGATTACCACTCGGACATCATTAAAGCTTGGAAACCCTTCACAGAAAGTCACCTCGTCCGAACAATTCGGACATCCACCTCTAATGATTCTAACTCATTTCCGGTAAGAACATTTGTCGTCTACCATGGAGCTTTGATAAAACTATTCTCGGACCTCACTTTTAATAGAAGTCAAATTGCTATATCAACATCACGTTACAAGATGGAGCCATATTCCCTTGAAACACTCAAATCTCACATGGAAACCGTCCTCTAAAGGAAATGAAACCAGTGTCCAGAATACCATCACTAACATGTAGCACAAGTTTGACAATGATATGGAGCTTTAGCGAGATCAACATCGCGATGAGTTGCAAGCTCTTAAGTAGCAAATCGCCACAATACAACAAGATAAGACCACTCGCCAGTCCAAACAATGTATACAACTACGTTCAGAGCAGGTAGTTGAGTCTCGTCTTATGGTTCTTCTTAAACTAGTTGAGGACACAGGTCGAGTAGCACAAAGCGTTCCAGAAAAGGTGGTCACAAATAAGCAACAAATTCTAAACTATTGTTAGACCAACAAAAAAAACTTAATTTGGTTCAACTTGTGAGTCAAACACATGCCCAAGAATCACAAGTATGTGATCAACATATACCATTTAAAGCATTCTCACCTCCTTAGGTAAATGACGATATGCAAGCATTAATAGTCTTTCACCCCAAAGTTATGCAAGCCCAATTGTCAGATACATGGAAGTGCCCGAGTTTCAAAAAGTATGATGGTTCCTCGGACCCAAGGGCATACCTCAAGACCTATCTTACTCAGGACACTCATTTCTCCAAGGACCTTTGAATACATTGTTGATTGTTGCCAACTACCTTAAAGGGAACAACTCTCGAAGGGTATTATTCACTACTTTGGCACTCAATTAATTCATTCAACACTTTATGAGCAAGGTTCACAGCCTGGTTTGCAAATTGCAAGCTCGTAGTTACAAATTCAACTTCACTTCAACACATTTGAAGCGTACACTCCTCTCAACACTAGTTGAGATGTAGTGATACAAGAAGCTTTCAATCTTGAGTTGGTTTGAGTGCCATATCCCATGCCTTCCCATCCATTTGTTGATCCCACTAAGCGATGCAATTACCATCAAAATCAAGGGCACACTACTGAAGAATGCTACAAAGTTGGGGATCTCATTGAAAAGCTTATATATTGAGGCTTTAGGTCGTTTTGTTCATAATGACCAACCTGGTCGTGGCTAAAGATGAGAAGGATGGGGTGGAGGTAGAAGTCATGGTTCCCGAGGAGGCCATCAAGTTCGAGGCCGAGGTCACCCTTCAGAATAAGCAATCCCTAACCTAAACATGAGCAAATGGAGCAATCGTAATAAAACTTTAATGAACTTCGTGGTACTATGCCATAGGGAAGCTCCAAATTAGCACAATAGAGGCACTTCTGAAGCATTAACTCATTGAGTTTGTTACCTCCTCGATCTCTCCTTTTTGTCACATTTGCAGACGAAGACTTCTACATCAATGATCCTGATCATGATGACCCGATGGTTATTACTGCCACCATTTCCAATTGCCCAGTAAGAAAAGGCATCAGACTAAGGCAGCTCAACAAATGTCCTTTACTAGTTGACTTTCTAGAAGCTCGACATTCCCATGTTCCTCATCAAGTCCTACCTAGATCCATTGTTGGGATTTGCAAGGGAACGAGTACACACGAGGGGTACATAGATTTGTTAACGACATTCGTTAATCAACTAAGTGTTGTCATCTCTACACCACATATGGCCATGAAGTTCCCTACTGAGAACAACTCAATTATCATAATGAAGGTCAATCACAAAGTTGTTCAGGAATGTTATTCCCAAAGTTTGAAGGAACACCTTACTCAATCAAAAGTCCTTCCTCTGACAGCACCATATAGATTGATCCCTTGGAATTACCTAAGGAGTGTGACACTACTCAATAGTGTCATGATATTGAAGAGATGGATTTGACTTCTCCCGTTGAAGATGAAATAGAAATGAATCCCATGGTAGAGTTTGAGGAAAGTCAACCCATATCTGACAAGCCCGTGATCATGGTGCAACTCGGTTCCCAACCTGCTCAAGTTACAAGGGTTGGGAAAATGACCAATCGTGTTTTAAGGAAGGAGATCGAACGAGTTCTCACTAACAATGCCGGTTTTTTTGCATGGAGCCCAACGAAAATGCTCGGTATCGATCCAAACTTCATGTGCCACAAACTAGCCATTCTTTATTAGTCAAAGTCAGTTGCTTGAGGAAGAAAGTCACCTCGTAGTTAACCAAGAAGTTAGTAAATTGTTGAAAGTTGACTTCATCAGAGAAATTGTATACACCACCTAGTTGTCTAATGTGGTGATGGTGAAAAAAGCAAATGACAAATGGAGGACGTGCACTAACTACACGGATTTGAACAAAGCATGTCTGAAAGACACATTGATGTGAGTTGATTTTAGATTGGCACATTTTAAGGGTTTCACTTTTGTTTAGGCTTTTTGAGATTAGCAGTTATGGTCAGAAACCCAAAAAGGATTCCCACTAGACAAAAACTTACCAAGTGGTTAAGTAAGTGTGAATGTTCACTTCTAGAGGGCAAAGAGAAAAACAAGTATTGGGACAATGATGAAGATAACTTGCGGAATTAAATGAACAAAAAGATGAAGCTAACAAAATAAAGACCGAAATTAAAAGGACATGAAATTATAATGGAGGAAAGAAAAGTGGTGCAAAAGAAGACCATAAAGAGAAAAGATGAAAGGATGAAAAGAGCTTATGGAGAAAAAGGAGTGAAGCACGCCACTTAGAGGATGGGTTGCTCCAAGATGAGTGGTGAAAAGCCACCACTTGAAGTGCACACACACTCAAGTTAAGACTCACTAGGAGAACACTCAAGTCTCATTAAACAACCCTATAGAGTTTCTTTACTATTTCCAAATTCAATGTGTTATTACATGGGGGAATCCACCCTTTATATAGGAAGGAGTGACTTGGAGAGCAAGATGAGAGAGGGGTAGAAATGGGAGAGGAGAGGGGCGACCTAAGGTTTGACTCTAGGTCAATGTCGCCCCCTTAGGCTTAGTTTCTATAAACTAGGTTAAAAACTCTAATCCTAGGTGCATTGTCATAAAAAGTGGGCTTTGGCACAAGTCCAAAATATACTAAGTGCACCCTACTCTAGATTAGAACCCAAAATGAGCCCAATTTATTTACATAAACTTCTATTGTGTGTTGGGTTCAATAGTGTCAAAGTTCAAGATGGGGGGGGGGGGTGAATTGAGCTTTTAAAACTTTCACACGGACTCAGTTTTTATCACAGTACAAAAAAAAATCGATTTATTTAACAAAGAACAAATTTATTTTTATATTGCTTATGTACTTTAAGGCGTTTATCTCAGTTGAATGATTTTTTTATTTTAAGGTTGAGTTAGATGATATGAAGGCAAAGTTCAAATTGATTTTCACAGGATAAAATCAGAGAGCTACAACAGTTAATTTCAACCATTGAATACAAAATCAATTCTTGTTTTTAAACCAATTAATAAATTGAATTAACTTTCAAAGAACATGAATTCCAATTATGTTTCACAACACATATAGATTTACACAGAAGTTCTTTGGAAGGTTTTCCAGAAAATCAAGAACAGTATACACGTACCCAGAAAGAACAAATTCAAACACAATTGAATAGATTTATTTCTTGACAGATTAGTTTGATCAGCGATTATTGAGTGCAGGGATTAAGAGAGAATGAACACAAAACAATTATACTGGTTCACTCAAATGAGCTACATCTAGTCTTCACCTAATCCAAGGTGAAATTCACTAAACCACAATTCAAAACAATTACAAAAACCACTGTTCTTGAACCCTACAAGAACATGACACACCTTGCTGAAAAACACTATTCCAGCACACACAACTCTTTAAGAAACCCTATCAAGAAGAGTTTACAACCACACTTTACAAGAAATTGAGATAGGAAACGAATACACCTGATAAAGAATGCAAAAATCTGTCTTAGACCAGTAGAACAGATTGCTCACACAGTGACAACACCTCTAATCAAGCCTTAGAACCAACCAAGAACAAGCACACTTTGTAATTTGAAAAATCTTTCAAGAACACGTGCTAATCCTTTGAAATCTCTTATGTCTCTATTGTAAAACTAGTTTTCTCAATTATTTGAACAACATTTTAAAGCTAGAACAAAATCTCTTTTTATAACAAACATTTTATAACAAACTTTCAAAAAATAGTTAAAGTTGTTACAAAAAGAACAGATTGAAAATAAAATGAACAAATTTATTTTCAAAGGCAGTGAGAGATTTTGTTATATGTAGGAGACTTAGTCAAACACTCTGGTGCAAGGATAAAACTGTGAAAAACCGTTTAAGAGAAACATGGCACCAGACTAAAAAGAATCTATTCATTTACAGAAGAACAAATTCATTTTCAAAACGATAAAAAAGAACTTTTTCACAAGTAAAACACAGTCGTTTTGATGGAATGAAAACTTAGTTAAGATACTTTATGCATAAAACATGATTTTCAAAAACACTTAATCAAAGCATCAGTTTAAGAAAAGAATCTATTCATTTAGAGAAGAACAAATTCATTTTCTATGCAGTAAAGGATATTTTGCAAAACATGTGAAAAACATTTTCATAAAACTTGTGCTTGCTCTTATCACATGGTCAGGGGTTAAAAGGTGAGTTACCCAGCAAAAAGCCTACTTTAAACAACCTCTAATCTATACCTAAGACATCCTTAAAGCAAATACAAACACTAAGGAAAAATACACATTTGGCTTCATCAAACACTTTGTCTTGAAGGGGCAACATTCATCTTCAACATTGTGGAAAGATTAGAAAGAAGAACTTCTGATATTTTGGTTTATATCTGGTTCTTCTTCTGTTGAGGCTATTTCGAGGTTTGGTGGGGCCTGGCCTTGTATACTGAGATGACTGACCTAATTGTGAAGTGTTTGTTGTGTCCTTAATCATATGCTTGTCGATGTGGTTTGTATCACACATACCTCTCCCAAGCATAGATTGGCATGTTGACTACACTTCGAAGTTCGAGCTCCTCAACTTTCTTGATGCCTACTTTGGTTACAACCAAATCAAAATATATCAACCCGATATAGAGAAAACATAGTTAGTTTGTTCACAAAGAAGATAGAAACATTTCTATATATGGGATGTGAAGCCAACTTATGCTCATTAAGATTTGGGAGTTCATATGGGTGAGTTCTATATATAGGCCATGTTTGGAAAGAATATTTGGGGATGAAATGATTTTTTGGTGAGAATGCTCTTAGAAGGTGAGAACCTTTGGGAGGTGTTTGAATATCATCCCTAAAATTGTTTATCAAAGATGTAAAGTATTTATAATCATTAGGTAATGAAAAAGATAAGGAAGAAGAACACCTTGGAGGTGCAGTTTGCATTTCTGTACGGGTTTACATGATTGTTTATGCAGTGTAAGGTGAATGAGCATGAAGGTGTACATGTTATGCATCCATTTGAACTTTACTACTTTTCGTAGGAGTTGGACGATGAGTTTTGTTTTCTCTGCCAGTTTAGGAACAAATTTGGATAAGGTCAATAATCGACCGATCAAATTCTGAAATTCTTTTTATTTTTTATTTTTAAGGCTTCGCATTTTAGTGATAGCCTTGCACTTTTCTTGATTTTCCTCGATGCCACGGTGAATGAGCATGAAGCCCAAGAATTTTCCACCTTCTACCTCGAACGCATACTTGTCGGGATTGAGCCGCATACCATGATCTCTGAGGGCTTTGAAAACTTCCTTGAGACCTTGGATGTGTTGGACGCAATAATAAGTTTTTACGACCATGATATCGATATAGACCTTAACGTTTCGGTCGAGCATTCCCTTAAAGATTTGATCCATCAATCGTTGGTAGGTTGTTCTAACATTTTTTAGGCCAAATGGAATGACTTCATAGTAAAAGTTATCACAATCGGTCATGAAAGCACTCTTTTCCTTATCCCTTAGATGCATTTAGATATGATTATATCTAGAGTATGCATATAAGAAACTTAAAATGTAGTGACCGATCGCCCCATTAACCAAGCAATTGATGCTCGACAAAGGGTAAGTATCCTTCGGACAAGCCTGGTTCAGGTTGGTATAGTTCGTGCACATCTTTCATATGCTGTTGGACTTTTTTACCATAACCACATTTGTCATCCATGTGGTATATTGTGCCTTTCTTATGAAACTGACTTTCACAAGTTTGTCGGTTTCATTTTATGCGGCGTCACACTTCTCTTTGAACATCTTTCTCTTATTCTAGACAATTAGTTGTGCCTCTTTATATACTGAAAGACGACGTGTAATAATATTTGAACTTACCCCAGGCCTATTTAAGGCGATCCAAGCAAATAGATCAACATTTTTTTTATAAGTGTTTGACTTATTATTATTGTGTTGTCGACCGACGTTTGTGATGTTCCCATATGTGTTGAATGTGCATCATCTTGTAGAGGCATTGGGCAGAGGTCTTCGCCTGACTCAATACCAGCATCATTCAGTTGGGGATCAAGATCCATTAGAGCAACCATGTGCTCTTTCCTAGGAGTTCTCCGATATCTGGACCGATTTCTGCTCGATCTTTGAGATCTTTTCGATTGTTCTCTTCTGCAATCGCAGGATCGTTCCCAAGGTGATTCTCTGTGACATGGTCGGTTTGTTGGTTTGACCTTTAAGTTGGCAACATAGCACTCTCGTGCTACCTTTTGATCCACATGCACTGTGACTATGTTGCCCGAAGTAGATGGAAACTTCATAGTAAGATGTAGAGTTGAAACTATTGCTCCAAGACGATTTATGGAAGACCACCCGAGCTAAATATTGTATGATGTGTTAGCATTGACTAGTAGATACCTTATTTTAATGATTCTGCAGAGGTACCTACCCTCACTGCGCGTATCCACTCGTTCGCTAGAAAAACCTACCATCTGGTCATCATATGGTTCCAATACAAAATGTCGACCGAACTCCCTTGGTCCACCAATGTCTTGGTGATGATGAAGTTGTCGATTTCGACGGTGATAACCATGGGTCTTCCACAGCTAGGTCGATAGTTGTGAAGTCATCATCAGTGAAAAGTATTAGGGGTAATCTTAGTCGGCCCTTGATTGTGGTCGAGTGCACCGATTGAATAACCTGTAAATGTTTCTTCCGAGTAGCGCTCGAACACCCTCCATATACAAATCGTCCAACGATCGTGTTAATTACCTCACGACCGCATCTTCGTGAAGGCTCGACCCTCTTAGGGGATTCGCTCCTTCGTTGTTGCTTTGTCTGACGTCGGTCATCGTCGTAATGACATCGAGAGTAAGGTTCCCTTCGCTCATCCCTCTGAGGGTATTTCTCCCTTTAAGTCGATCTATGCGAACTCCTATTTGTACCTTGGACGAATTTTTGTAAATGGCCTACTTGAATGACGTCTTCAATTTTGTCTTTCAATGCCCAACACTTTTCGGTTGTGTGGTCAAAGTTGCGATGGTATCGACACTACCTGGACATATCAACGTCCTTTGGGCTTTGTAATTTTTTTAGTGTCGAGATGAGATCGAAATTCAGTGTTTCATCCATAATTTTCCCCTTATCAACATTCAAAGGGGTATAGGTGTGAAATCGAGGGCATCAATTTTCTTTGTACCTGTTGGATCGTTCAAGCACATGTCTGCTACCTCGATCCTTCTCTTTTCCTTCATCTCCGCCAATATCCAGTCGAACACTATTGCGATAATCACCCAATTCTTCTAGTTGCATGAACTTAGCCACCCACTGCCTCAGTTTGTCTAAGTTGTTTGCTGGTTTAACATAGATTGTCAACAAACAGGCCCAACCAAAGTGTTGTGACCAAGTGATGCATGGCCACCTCTGGGCTGAGGTTCCTGATATTCAAGGATAACTTGCTAAATCTCTCCATGAATGCTCAAAGTGATTTTCCTTTCTCTTCTCGTATATTAACAAGAGTTATTGATGTAAGATGATGTGGTCGACTCGTTGCAAATCGAGTGCCAAATTTGGATAATAGAGTTTTGAAGCTATCCCCCGAGTCAGATGAAAGTCTTGTGAACCAACTGAGTGCTCCTCCTTTTAGCGAGGTGGGGAACACTCGACACCATACTGATTTATCTGATGTGTAGAGGCCCATTTGTGTTTTATACACATCAATGTGCTCGTTCAGATCTGTGGTATCATTGTACCGATCGACATTCAATCCTTTCTAGTTGGGAGGGAGTTGTGCTTCGATGATTTCATCTATGAAGGGATGTCCATTTGGATCATCTTCTATGATGTGAGTGCGCTTTGTATGCAATCTGGAAGATTGATAAGTCTGAGTTTGGGGTTTAATCGTTCTCTCTTGGTTCTGTGTGTGCTCGCTTATCGGAGGAGAAGGTTGCCTTTGTTGTCTATGCACGACTACGTGTGTAGGACCAGATAATTGCTGCTTCATCTCTTTGTTATGCTCCTTAAGGATTCACATCTCCTCTTCATTCTTATGGGGGAGGGTCACCTTTTCTTTGTTCTTTTGGCACATTTCTTCCATCTCTTTCTGTAGAGCCTAGAACATATCAATTTGATCTGCCTCTAAAATCCTGTCATTCATCATGTGTCCTGTTAAAACCATTGTTGCTTGTTTTGATTCTATCTCGTCTCCACGGTGGATGCCAATTGTACTTGTATAGACAAAATGGGCCTAGATAGTACCTGATATTGGTTGTAACAATCATTGTCGGTTTCAGTCGCTCGATAACTGTGTCCTTAGTCGTGCCCCCTTGTACTCCATTCCTTCAATTCTTCCACTCCTTCAGGCTTCAACACTTCAACTCCTTAGCTCCTTAGCGCTTGATCGGGAGTAAATTTGCAAAAGGTTCTCCAACGATCAATTCAGTACTCTACACTAATAGTGTATGATATAAAACTAAAAAAAATGTACCTTACTCCTTTGTAGAAGGCTTACTTATAGTGTTTGGTAATGGGCTATTTCATTCATGGGCCATATATGGCGCATATCTTCAATAATAATGTTAGCTGAATTCTTGGAGTGTCACTTGGATTTATAGGGAGGAATATTTGGTGCATATCTTCAATAAATCAGTGTTAACTGATTTCTCAGGGTGTCACCTGAATTTGGTGGGGTGTGACCCAGATTTATAAGATGTTTCCTTACTTGTCATTTATTGTCAATTTGTTCTTTAATGTGTTTGATCACCCGGTTGGTCAGTCAACGATGCCGAGTGACGTGGCTCATTCAACCTCGACCGGCATAGTAGGGAAACAATTTTTGCATATACACAATAATTGGGTTCATTTTGGTAAATAAATTCAAGGGAGGGTTATTCATGTAATTTTTTTTAATTCTGATTTATTTGAGAGAAAAAACTCATGCAGAGACAATCTAAAAGTCGATCATACCACCAAAATATAATTGAGGGTGAGTATACAAAACAAAAATTGTATATGATCTTTTGATAAGATGTTGATGCTTGCGAATTATTGCAAAAATTGTAATACACAATTTAACCCCTTTTTTTTATGTATTTGACTTGTTTTAGGAGTTGGTATCAAAATTTAGTTTTTTAAGGATTGAGGACTTAATTGTGACTTTAGGAAAATATGTCATAATAGAAATGAAAGGACAACTTATACTAAAGGGTGTGTCTTCACGAAGCCACTAATATTTTCAGGGGAGGACTGGACTTCCCACAATATAAAATCCATAAAATATTAACTATGAACCATTATTACTAGATGTGACATTACCAATAAAGTTTTAGAGGAAGAGTGAACGCAAAAAGAGTTGGACTTCATGTAGTTGATCAACATAGCAAGATACGCTCTAGTAATGATTTATTTAAGAATGACTATAAAAAGGTTTGCAACTTAAAGATAACTAAGGAGATTTAAGAGTCTTTGAAGATTAACTATGAAGAAAATAAAGACATCCAACTAAGGAAGGTTGTCACCTTTACATGTCCATATGAGTCGTTCACCATGAAAGATGGTGAATCTATATAATGATATGTTTGGGAAAATGCATATTCTTTTGAAATATCTTGAAACTTTAGGACAAAGCTTCTCCAAGACCTAGATACTTGAAATTTCTTGATAACATGCCTACAGTTTGGGAACCTAAGACCATAACTATTCGGGATGCTCGAGACTTGAAGAAGCTGACGTGGGATGAACTTCTAGGAATCCTAAGAGTTTATGAAGTGCATCTTTTGAACCAAGACCATAAGGAGACCCTAACAACGTTAACTTAAGATTGTTTGCTTATCGCTGATCAAGACATTATTGATCAAATGAAGCAAAGACTAAAACATGTTATATTATCTTTTACATGATTTGTTTATATACAAAACATACCATCTTACAAATGAAACATATTCATGCTTTATACTTTATTGTGAAAAACACTTAAATCAAAATTAGGACTGTCGGACTTTACTCTAACAAAGTGAGACTATCATATGATAGTCATCGAACACATTTTTGAAATTTAAGTGTAAAACCTTTCAAAAGGACGCACATTAGATGCAAAATCATTTGAAGTGTCTCACATCGTAGTAAATGCAACATGTGCATTTATTGTGACGGACAAAAGCATTAGACGCACAAAACATGAATAAATGTTAACGCTTTTTTTGATTTTAAATATGTCTATTTGTGTGCAATATACTCTTTAAGCTCTCTTTCTTTTTAATCCACCTATTTTTGCGTTTATCTGTCGAACATGCTCTTAAAAGTTTTATTTGCTCTCGAGGTTTTCTACCTCTTGGCAATTCCAAATGACACTAAGAGATTATTTCCCACTATCTCTACTATAGTTGAAACCATGCTGATGTTCCTTAAGAGTCTATTCCTAACTGAGTGTTTCATCAGTTTTCAAGAGGTGACATAAGTTAGCTTTGAGCTTGATGAATTTCGGACCTGACAACTGAATTAAGTCCCTTTCTTTGTTCAACTATTGAACCAATGAAGTGTATAAGTGGTTCTAGATGATCATCAAACATGTTGAATGTGACTTTGAAGTCACTATTGAAGAAAAATTAGTTAAGGTATCTCTTTATACCATTGGAAAGACTTCACACATAGACAATAAAGATAAAATGTTCATCGCTACATGCGATAGTCCACCATCATGGACCTCAACTTACAACTTGTACAATCATAATCATTCCTTTTGTTATTCTAGAGCTTGTTTCAACTAGGCCCTTTTAAATATACAAACTCAAATACTAGATGTGTTGTATTAAAATCATGCTTAAAATGTGTTCATGAATATTTTTTATAACTTTTTCAACTTCAAAATGATTTGTTCGTCTTTTTAGTTTTAATCTAAACCATATTTTTTATAATAAAATGGCCTATAACTTAACAAACATATGTTTATTTTTTATGTTAATATGAGATAGTTTAGAAAAACAATTTTTGTTTTCAAAAAAAGTTTGTTTGTTTTTAAAAATAACCAATTAATAATTGATAAACCATTTTCTTTTGCTTCATGGCATATAAAAACCTACTCAAGAAACAAACTCTTTCCGTTGACAAATGTGCAGCATTTTCTCTGGTTCCCGATTCCTACTCAACTTTGGGCGAAACTCAAAGTCAAAATATAATCTGAGGAGATTCCGTGTGTGTGCAATGGACGCAGCAGCAGTAGCTAGGGTTTCCAATGGCGGTGGCGGCGTAGTTCGCTTCCCGTTATCTGCATCGAGCGCTTTGGTAATTCAGAAAGGGGACATCACCAAATGGTCCATCGATGGTTCCACCGACGCAATAGTATGTGACTTTTCCTCTCTCATATTTTCTTTTCTAAAAGAATGGCTCGTCGAATCAATGAGTTTCACGATCTCGTCCCCTGCAGGTAAATCCCGCGAACGAGAGAATGCTTGGTGGTGGTGGTGCCGATGGAGGTAACTCGTTTCTTATGGATGATGCTTTATATACAGTGAATTATTAGCAAAAAAATGAAGGTGTTTGTTTCTCTTGTTGCTGCGCTCTAACGGTCTTCTTCTATCACACTCATGTTATAAATAAATTATCAATTTGGTCCTTCATTCGTTACTTTCTATCGTGATTACGCTTTAAAATAATGGAATTATATAACAGTCCCTACTGTATTGAATATGTTCACCAGTTTAGTCTCTAAATTCGATATATTGTACTAGCATTGAGGGATTAGTTTGAATGATATTTCAATATTTAGAGACTGTGTAGCATGGTTTCTAATACTCAAGAGATTAAACATATAATTATTTTACTTTAAGGAGTGTATAGGAGAGTAGTACTTTAAGGATGGAATTGATGTTTTTTCTAGATAAAATTTATTGAAAACTACAAAATTATGAGTATTAAATAAGAAGAGGATTCACACAATTTTGTGATTTTCAATAAATTTCACACTGAGAGTGTTAGAAAGAGGGTACTAGATAGCATGTGGGAAGCATTTCTCTAGTTTTAATGGGTGTCACCCCTGCTCTCATCTCAGCTATACATAGGGCCGCAGGCCCACAACTTGTTGAAGCGTGCCGCACTGTTCCTGAAGTTAGGCCCGGAGTTCGGTGTCCAACAGGGGAAGCAAGGATCACACTGTGAGTTCTGCTTTAGCACATGCGAATGAGCTTGTCAAAATAGTTTTTGAATTGAAAAGTTGTCTTATTTTTTTTTAGTAATTAAAGCTTATTTGCAAAAGCTAAAATCAGCTTAACTAGTTCTGCTTGTCTCTCATAGACCTTGTAGTTGTTGATGTGCAGTGGTTTTATGCTGCCTGCTTCTCATGTTATTCACACTGTTGGCCCAATCTACAGTAGTGATAGTAATCCGTCTGCCTCTCTGGCGAGTGCTTACAGGTGGTTTTTTTAAAGATGTACTTGTTCAGCTATTCTTCATCCTCTTTGAATAGGAAAATGTTTATGTTTCATTTTGTGTTTTGGTTCGTTGTCATTACACTTGATTGAGACATTTGTAATGTCATTTGATTTCCAGGAATACTTTGAGGGTTGCAAAAGAAAACAACATTCAGTATATAGCATTCCCAGCCATATCATGTGGTGTCTATGGGTAAGTTTATGCTAACAAACATCCCTATGCCTTTTTAATTTACTCATTCTTCATTTGTTGATCATCAATATTGGTCATGTGGCAAAAGAAGACTAGTGTGAAAAAGCTTAGAAACATAGCCTGACTGTCTGAGATGTAATTGCCTTTCATGATGGAATTCTAAGCACAGTTATTTCCATCATGGTTTTTCATTTCAAAAGTTTGATTATTGGAAGAAGAAACAAGACATACTACTAAAATTTCTAACAAAATAGCTTTCTTTTTAATATACGATAAGCTTGCTATTTGTTATGATGACTAATATAATTTGTTCCAAAACCTAACAATTTGAATCTGTTAGCTCTCAAATCTAATGCTCCCTTTGATTTTTTTTTTAGACACAAGACTTTCATTACAATTGTATAACACTGCTTTGTTTCAGATACCCGTTTGATGAAGCTGCTACAGTTGCAATTTCTACCATCAAAGAGTTTCCTAATGACTTTAAGGAGGTAAGACATTACTTATTTTATCTGAATTCTGATACGAATAAATATAAAATTCCTAACCTAACTGTTACCCTTTTTGTTAGGAGAACCAAAAGCAAAAGTCCTAACACAATATGAATTTCTCTGTTACAAAACAGTGTGACTGAAAGGAATAGTATTTATTCACAACACTTGCAACAATTATCAAAATACAACAGGGTGAACAAAATTAACCTCAAAAGGAGCACTCTCCTTTTCACTCTAGAAAAATCAGATTCACCAATGATAGAAAACAAAAGCTAATAAAACCCCAATTACAATTGAGGATTAAAGTCATTCCCCTTTCTGCTCAGTCCTGCTCCCATTCTCAACAGTGCACTTTTCTTTTAAAACATCCTTGTCCTCAAGGTTGAAATCTGGAAATTGAATAGTAAAGTTTGAATGATCTTAACAAGTAGCTTCTTCTAGAGGTTTGTTCAGCCATGGCACTTGATGAATTACCTCTTTATTCTTCTTCACTGTTTGATTATCTAATTCTTGAAGAGGCTAAAATTGTTGATCTCCCCTTGTAACTTTGCTGGTAGTTCTATCTCCACTGGATGGTGCCTTCCAGCTTTCTTAAGTTGAGAAATATGGAAAACAGGATGTATATGAGACTATTGTGGTAGTTGTAAGTTGAATTTGACTACTCCAATTTGTTGTAGAACCAAATAGGGTCCCTGATATATGGCTGCTAGTGTAGGATGGAGTCTAGTAACCGTGGTAGTGCACCTATGATAATCTTCAAATATACCCAGTCCCCATGTCTGAATTAGTGCTATTTTCTGTGCTTATTAGCATAAAGTTTCATCTGATTTGGTGCTTTCTACAAATGAAATTTTAATTGCTTTAAAGCTTCATCATGATCCATAAATCTTTAACCTTAACTTCCACTAAAGTTTCTCCTGGTACAAACTTAGTGAAGAAGGTGGAGGTCTCCCATAAACTACCTAAAAGGTAAGCCTTTTTGTCCCACCACTAACCTCAACGATGATGGCGAACAATGGCATTGATAGCGATTAACAAGGCAGCCGAAACAGGGTTTCCAAGATCGGGACTCTGATACCAACTTGAAAAATAAAGAATTATTTTATTGATATCAATCACAAATTATATTCTCACCATTTCTATTTGTAATAACCAAAACTGAAAAAAAATATGTTGAAATAAATAGAAAAAATTTGAAGATATTTTTTCCTACTTACTATGGAGATATTAAGAATAATTTTTATCCTAGTTACCTGCTATTTACACATATTTCTCCTTGATTTCCTTTAGGTGTCCAATTCTGGTTTGGATTTGGAGGCTTCCTATGAAGTATCCAGCACTTGTCTTGAGTGTGTTGTGACTTCTTCCAATAGGTACACCAAAGGGAGTCCTTATTATCTCCTTTGGGTATATCTATTCCTCCTACCTCATTTCCAGATGAAGTGATCTGCCCTTGTCAAACTTTCTTCCCCTTGTTTTGTACAAGCAAGGTTGAATTTTCAGTTGATGGGGGTTCTAACATTACTCCTCTACGAGCTTCTTCTTCCCAAAACACAACCATTGTCTCATTGAGGGAGGATAGTTGCTTTTGTAGCACTTGAATTCTAACATGGTTAAACTCATTGTTTAATTTAGTCATGTGAGGAACTTGTAGATCCTGTCCTTTTCCTTGTAGCATTTGAGTAGGTCAGCATTTTCATTACATTTTGCTTCAAATTGCTCATAATGGTCTACTTTCTGCCGCAAATTTTGTAGTGTATGAGCATACTCATCGATTGAGTGATTCCCTTGTTTTGTATTAGAGACTCTTATCTTAATCGCATAAATTTAGGCAACATCTCCAACTTTGGACTAATTTTCTTTATAGCTATTCCACAACCACCTCTGGTGTGATGGCATTCCACAACCATGATAGTACAATCGCATCTACCTTGTCCCGCCCATGCTACAAATTTGGGATCTAAAGACCATGGAGATTGTTAGTGAGATGACCTGATTTTCCCTTCCCTTTTAAAATGGTTTGGACAAAGTGGGACCATTTCAGGTAATTTTTCCCATTAAGCCTAAGGCTTGGTTGAATATTATGGAGTTTGTTTAAGTCCACTTATTAGCATGGTATCAGAGCCATTTCGAGCCTATCATAGCGAGTGTTTGTTGGACGTATCAGGCCACTCGCTATCGGGCCATTATCGGACCACTCATAATATGTCCCACGCACGAGCTGTCACTCTTGGCATGAGGTTGAGGTTTGCACCCACTTATATACAATGAAATGTCCTAATCTCTAGTCGATGTGGGATCTCCAACAAAGTTCTACATTACCCAAATTGTCTGATTGGTTAAGGATTCTTTGATTATAGGACATTTTTTGAGGTTTGAAGTATGACAAGGCAGACTTAGAAGGAATACAATGGAATAAATAAAGGGTTGTGGTGTTGCATGAATGCAAGTTGCGAAGGTGAATAAAAGGAGCAAAGAAAGGGGTGTGGTTTTACAGCAATGCATGCTGCGCAAGAGTTTAAACTGGCTCCCACGGATTTTAGAGTGCTGATACCATGTTAGAAATCCTGTTTTTGATGATATTCATGGAGGAGCAATTGTCTTAAATAGAATACAAAAGCTTAATAATGGAAAATCCTAATTTATGAAGGATATAATCTATCCTTATAATTTAGGATCAAATATCCTTTACAATAAATATAAAATATACTCTCAGTATTTGTCCTCCTAAGTATGGAATATAATTAAATATCCTAATTATGTAATTAAAACTCTACTGCGAAATATTATGTGTAGCATAAATCAAGGTTTCTGACAGTAGGGAAACAATGATTCACAAAACTAACTCTCCTAACCTCCTTTTAGCTATTCCCTTTCCTCCTATAATACACCTTTGACCCTTTTCCATTAAAGGTGCTTGCTCTGATTGGTCCTAACAGTTCCCATTTCATAACTTTTCAAATTTAGGAGTTTGTTTGAAAATCAAATCAATTCCTACTTTGTAACTTTTCAGAAAAGATAGCATTTATTTAATTCAATTCCCAATTTTGTGGTTCCAAATCCTTACACTTGTAAATTCTATAGAATTATGAGATCAGGCGAGGCAGCCCAGGTTAAAAGTTTGATTGATAAATTTTGTATATAATAAGGTGAAAATTCTTTGATTTGGTGTTTAGAATATGTATTTACGTATAAATGTTTAAATTTTGTGGTTCTGAACGTACTCTTGTAAATACTATATAGAAGTATGAGATGAGGCGAGATACTTTATTGCTATATCTGAAAGGTCGGAATTTGATTGATAAATTTTGTAATATATAAGAAAGTGTTTATGTCATTAACGTTTTAAAATATGTAACTGCGTTTAAATGTTTGTTTCAGGTGCACTTTGTTCTGTTCTCCCCTGATATATATGACATCTGGTTAAATAAGGTAGATGAGTTGTTGAAAGATTAGTGTGCCACATCCGTAATCAGCTACTCTATTGAACACAGAATCATCTAGTCGTGGTGCAAATGCATTATCGAGTTTCAAATGATTTTGTAAGGAAACGATATAAGCTTAATCTTGCAGATAATATACTCTATGAATAAGATTTTAATTTAATCTTGCAGCCTGCCTAAAGTTTGGTTTCATCAAAATCGGAACAGCTGAGTGCATTTTTACCTTTGGATGAAGGTTCAGGCTCCATTTATTTCCATTTTAGTGTTTAAGGATGTTTGATCATGATCTGGCTATTTTGTCTTAAAAAATTATTTTATAAAAAAAATTGTTGAAGAGCTTTCTAAAATCAAAGAGCAAAAAATTTGGATGAAAACACGACATTAAATAGTTTAGAAAGTTAGAGGACAAAGAAGAGGCATCGTTTGATAATTGGATTTTACTTCCTGCACCCTCTTTTTTGAACATGCACCCCCACAATTGAGTGAAATGACCAACTTGTCCTGCGCGCTTCTCCCTGCCACCCTACCATCCCCGCAAGTTCTTTGTACCATTATCACTGTAGAAGAAGAGAAGGAGAGTGCCACACTTAAAAGAACAAAAAAAAATCTCATTCTGAAAAGTTCTTTTTTGGAATACATTTACGTGTTATGGAAAGTTTGTTTTGAAAAATGCATTGCAGAAGGTATCATTGTGAAAAGTTTGCTTTTAGAATGTATTGTATGCGTTTTGAAAATTTTATTACGGAGATCTTGTTTTGAAAAACTTGTTATGGAATGTATTTCATGTGTTTTGGAAATTTTATTATGAAAATTTTGTTATGGAAAATGTGTTATGAAATGTATTTATTCTTGATTCAACATAAATATTTAGACACAACAATTAGTTCAATGGTTTTTGATTCTTATTTCACCCTCTCACTAATGGAGTTTCTTCTTCATGGTTGTGAAACTAGCACTGGTTGACTTGGAATTTGGTTGCAAAGCAATTGAGGAATGTAATCAAAGTAAAACTCATAGAATTCCCATGGAGTTTGGAGTGGTATGAGATATATTGGAGAGTGATAGGTGAGGTCTAATCAATTGAAAAAATAAGAAGAGATCAAAAGGTGTATATCTTACAGAGGTTAGACAAAAGAGAGATAAGACTTACAAATTCAACATCATAACTCTAATGTATTGATATGAATTTTTGAAGAGCCAAGATGGATGGTGATTCAAATTTAAAAACTTCATATGCACCTTTTAGGTTTCTTATCACCAACCTAGGCTTTAAGTTGGGTCATAATTGAGCTCAATTAAACTCTAGGTAGGTTTAGAAATTCTAAACCTAATCCTAGTCTAGTTAAAGGTAATTACAAATCAAATTTCTACACTACTTGACCTAATTGTGTAGGTCATCATTATTTTACAAGAAATGAAATTCTATTCTAATATTTAATAACTAGAACAAAGTCTAAGATATGTAGGATCATCTGACCTATCTTTGTTAATTTTGTTGATCATGTGTTTGTCAGGCTGTGGGAGAGTGAGGTAAGAACGGAAAACCCTTGAATTAAATTGTTGTGATTTAGATTTTATGTTGAATCATATTGAATAAATACAAATATTTCTGTTAGGATCAGGAAAAACTAAAATTGGTCTCTCATGTAGAAAGTTAGGGAAATTTGGATGCCTAGCTAAAATTGAGCCTCTTGTCCTTAATTCTAGATTATTGCCTTTGTGCAACATTAGCTATGAGGTGGTGGACAAAGGGCTGATTTTTGCCTTTGTGGAGAGGTGACATGAGGAGACCAACACCTTTCCATAGGTGATATGACAATAACACTTGATGATATGTTGTTTCTTTTACATCTATCCATTTTGGACCAATTCCTTACATGTGTCCTTTTGGAATGCGGTGGAGCTGTGAGTGTGTTGGTGGAGTTGCTAGGGGTGGATGAGGGTCATGGTAAGGCAATGTCACATCACCTATGTATGACTGAGTTGGGTAAAAAAGTTTTATCGGGACTGTTGCATCTGTCACTCCTAGGAGTGTGTTGCAAGGGCATACTTGTTGCATCTAGTTAGATGCACCACATTGGCTAATAAGAGCGCCACATACACACAGACACACACACACACACACACACATATATATATATATATATATATGTTTCATACTTGTTGTTACTTACTCATTTGTATGCTATGCAAATACGAAGCAGTTGGATAGTTATGTGATGCTGATTTAGGTATGAAACTATACAAATAATTTTAAAATACTTAGAGTCCAAAATGTCATATTAATTCCTATATAACTTTTTGTTCGAATTTACACATGCATGAATATATGAACACTTCCCAGACATGAGAATGAGGGATATTAATCCCAACTATGATGAAGTACACTCGTGGGCAACATGATACCTCATTGCAAATCATATTTTTGTTGTTGTTGTTGTGCGATGTAGTTGGATGAAATTACATATAATGCAGTCACTTGGACTCCGTATGGTAACCACTGCTTGAGTAGGCCTTTCGAGTTTATTTATTTATTCTTTGGCCACATTTGATTGAGCAGTTTATTATAGACATATGCTCAAGTGTGTGTTGCGCCAATATGGCTATGAGCATGCCATTCCACGACCTCTAATGTCATCTGAACCGACTTGATTGCCACTTTACCACATATATAAACCTGTTTGAACTGACTTTAAATGATGTCAAATTCTTGTTAAATGGACAACTCAGACGATGAATCGCATTGCGATATATCTAGTAAACCTCAATCTAGTCCACACAACATTAACTTCATTCAGTGGGATGATACCCATAACATATCTACCTAGTTCACAAGCACATGGTAGATCGTGAGTCTGTCTCAGTACACATCCACAACGTTCACTATCAAAACTCACATGGTTCACTCGATCAAACTCTTCGGTAATGTGCATCAAAGCATGTTTAGATACAAAGCTAACTAGTCTTTTACACAAGTTCACATTGAATGTGTATCCTATAACATGTAAACTCATGAAAAGATGCCTTAATTTTATTAAGTTGAAGTATAATAACGTGTTTTGTTGCATCCCAAAACAAACACATGTCTCCAATGCTATTCTGTAATACTCGCTTCAAAGACCAGTGAACAAATTCAACCCTGCATATTACAAAACATAGAACAATTATACAGTCTACACCTTGTATACAAAGTAAAAGCATGCTAAACAAAGTTCATCACAAGACGTATAACCATACCTACTTGATGTTGTATTTTCCAAATGCATCAACGAATTTGTCCATGTCTTTGCAAACTTTTTCTTGTGTGGAATGACTCATCTGTTGTTGCATATTCAACAAATAATGACCATGGTGAACAAATACTTTGAAAATGTTTAAGAAATCCATCAAATTCAGCAGACACAATACAATCAATCACAACCCCATGAATCCATGATAACTTGCCAAACTTCCACATAATCAACTAACATTTAACACTTTGCTTTGATATTCTTATTGATGTGAAATCAACACAAAATATTGATAACTTTAAGAAAGACAATGCTAATTGCATTCATCAAAGCAAGGTCTCTATCACAAACAATGACTTTAAGTCTGACATTCGATGTCAACAATGAGCATGTAAATTTTTCTAATGCCCATATGAAGTTCTTTTCTCTTTGATAAGAACGCAAAATCAGCAGAGAAGGTCAGGCCTATGGAGGTCACATCGACAATATTAAGCAAATGCAATCTACATTTGTTGGTTTTGTAAGTGATATCCATCAAGAACACAATGCTAAATGCATTCAACAATTTCACAACATCTGGATGAGTCTAAAAAACATCGCTAACAACTTGCGAATACTTAGGACACCTACTCTAGTGAATATAGTTGTCACAGTTTAACAACATCATTAATTGTTGTAATTCAGTTCTTGGTTTTCTAACTGATCTCCTGTATGAGCATCTCGCATTGTATACTTACTTTATTATTGTCATATTATACTTGCTATTCTCTTCCAAATTACGTAATTTGTTAGACAACTTAATCATGCTTTTATTCATGTCAACAATAATGGAGTGTTCATTCGCTTTTAATCTACCGACATAGGGATGGCCAACTAATGTTTCATACAAATCATGATTATGAGTACCACATATTACCTCGCGTATCCAACCTTCACCCTTTCCAATAGGTTTACCTTGTAATTTAGAGGGACAATGACATTTTTGAGTACTTGTTACAATAACCTCCAAATAATTCTTGTATTTTCTATACCTACTACCCCTTTCACAACCTAAGAAGACACATGTCTTTCTCCTTGCTTTTCATTTGCTGTATCATATTTAATAATGACTATCACAAAACCAAGTTCATAACCAACCCTATGCACCTATTGAAGTAAGTATTCTTATGTAGCAAACACAAAGTTATTACAACATAATAATACATCACTTGTTAAAATTATAATATACATCAATGAAATGTTATTCACCTCATCTGTTGTAAAATGGCTACCGTAGTCCCCTTCAACTAGTTCATGTTCAATGGGCACATAATTCACTAACTCTTCCATAACAGACATCTTATCTACTTCATTGGATCTTTTGGTAAAATTTTTGGATTCCATGTCTATACTTCAACAATCACTCTCCTATATTTACATTAGCTAATCATAAATAAACATTTTATTATAATTTGAACAATAAAATGATCTTTATGTCTTACAAAAAACGTTCCATAGTAGAGCGTCTAGCGTTTGACTTCTGGATTGGCCAATCTAGAAGGTGTTTTTGGATTGGACAATCCAGAAGGTGTTTTTGGATTGGCCAATCCAGAAGGTGTTTCTGGATCCACAAATACATTATAGATTGGCTAATATGGAAATCAAATGTTAGGCACTCTAATCTAGAAGGTATTCTAGATATGAGAACACCTTCCACATTAGGTTTTCTTGACCATTGCACTTGAGATTGGCCAATCCAGAGCATTTTCCTAGATTCAGAAACACGTTCTGGATTACACAATTCAAAATGATTTGAAAATTGTTTATACCTTTTGCATTGGACAATCCGAAACTTGTTCCTAGATATGGATAAACATTATGAATTACGCAATATGAAATACAACATTATATTACAGATTGGTCAATTCGAAATTTTTCTCTGGATCCGAGAACACGGTTCGGATTGCCCAATCCGAAAGGTATACAAAAATTTCAAATTATTTTAGATTGTGTAATCTGGTGGATCTCCATATTACACAATCCAAAATATAATTAAAACCAAACCAAAACTTACACCAATAAAAAAATCACCGTAAATGCAAACCTCTAACTATTACCACCATGAAAAAGAACCACAAACCATCTTGTAACTCACGATGAAAGCAACGACTACCATGACCTTCACCAAACTCTTCACGCACTTATCCCACTCATCTCCACAAAGAAAATATCATAAAATTAATTGTTTTACATAAAGATATTTCTAAATTAAATAAATTATGGGAGTATTATAAGAAGATAAAGGTGCCGGAAGAAAGAACATTTAATGGATTGTTTAGGGTTTAGGGTTTAGGGTTTAGTTTTTTTTTCTACACTTGCATAGGTGATGAAAAGGTTTAAATATCTAGATTTAAGAATATTTTAGATTGTAAAATTTGAAAAATCTTAAATACATTTATATTTTAAATTGAATAAATCAAAAATATATTTTAAATCAAATAATTTAAAAACGTATTTTGGATTATGTCATTTGAAATTCAAAAATGTAATATTGATATAGTATCTAAATATATTTTGGATTTTATAATTTAAAATACATGAAAATGTATTTTGAATTATGGAACTTAGAAAACGATTTTATATTGTGCAATAAAAAAATCTGATCTGATCCTATGGATGATTTAAATTTCTCCAAATTTTATGAGGATGTATGCAAAAATTATGGGGTGAAGGAAGAAAAAATATATTTAATAAACCAAGAGTTCTTACCCGTGTTTGCTAGATTTTATTGTTGTCATACGGAAACTTTTCTAAAGGAGTCATTTTTCTTAAATTACCAAAATTAGTTCTTGTACGTATAAAAGTAATTATATTATTAAATTTATTTTCGGTGTCACAATATTTGTATCATGCACATTAGGCTTTTATATGATTTATGAGAAGGTAAAAAAGTTGCATAAGAGATATGCTAACAAAATATGATAGATAAGTAAATTGGGGGTGGGTTGCCACCATTGTAAAGGGGTTGGGGTTGCTTGAAAGGAAAATAAAAGATAGAAAGGATTTTATAATACATCATGGTTAAGGTGAGAAATTACTAATTGTTATAACTTTGAGGTTTTTTTTTAACCTAACTCATGAAATCCATGGAGATATGATATTGACGAGAGAAAGAAATAATAGAAAATAAGATTTGAAAATAAAAATAAAAAATGAAGAAATGAAGAATAAATCACCTTACAAAAGAAAGATAATTGTTCTGATTTTTTTTAAAGAGAAAATATGAAACTTATCAACACAGAACACATTTATTTCACTAAAGTGATATATTTCATATATGACTTGAATGTTAAAATGGTCTTGAAATACCTATTTCATTAACTACTTTAATTATTTATAAGCCAGAATCCACTATAAAAATTAAGTCCTTCTAGGAGAATATTTTCTAATTATACTAACTTTTAACAAATATGGTTAATACTCTCACGTAGTCAAATATACATTAAGAAGGCTGCTTTTTAACTTGATTTAACTCTTAAATTTGTCCTAACTTGTTTCTAAACAAGAAAGAATATTAATGATATATAGGATAATGTTTATTTAATTGGTTTAAGCTCTTCTTTATCTCCCCTTCAAACACTTTACTCTTGTATCTTGTTAATATTCCTTTTTGCATTCTCTTGTATTGTGTGTAATTATTGTTTTTTTTTTCTTTCTCTTTTGCCATGCATTTTTTAGTTTCTTCTTGAGTGTTAAATACTCTTTTTTAGTGTTTATCATCCTTTCATTCTTAGATAAATCAACTTGCTAAGAGGAAAAACATACTTATACAAACACATGAACACACATTATATAAACTAAATCTTCATTCTTCATTTAAGAATAGGATTATAATTGGCAAAAAAATGGAGAGTATGCTTTGCCTCCTTGGTCATGCTTTCCTTACTCGGGATTTATCTTTCTATTTACTTTGTTTTAACCTTGGTTACACATGTGGGATGAAATGTCCTTTCTCGAGAACTAGTGGACTTCAGAGTTTTTTTTTTTTTTTTTTTTTTTTTTCATTTTTAACTTTTTTTTAAAAATATAGACTCAATTACATAAATTTTTTATTATTTATATTTATTTTTAAATAAAAAA
>Ga0123341_1000339_pt1 | contig 26594 bp, 22 predicted proteins | sample Turbeapinknodule_FD_89959 | JGI IMG/M metagenome (GOLD analysis project Ga0123341, IMG submission 89959) | Root nodule microbial communities of legume samples collected from Mexico - Turtle bean Mexico pink nodule | ecosystem: Host-associated > Plants > Roots > Nodule | place: Mexico: Nepantla...
AAGTGGGTGCAAACCTCAACCCTATGAGCCGGTTTTATGGGGTTGAGTTAGGCTTAAAGTCCACTTCGTAATATGGTATCAGAGCCATTTCGAGCCTATCCTAGCGAGTATTTGTTGGGCCTACCGTGCCACCCGCTATCGAGGGGTGTGTTGGAGATCCCACATCTTCGTAATACCTATTTATATGTATGTGAAAGAAAATTGTTTTATTTCAGTCTAAATCATAAAGATTATAAAATTTGATCAATCATTTACTAAACCATTTTGGGAGAATCAACATTATTTATAAATATTTAATCGTATAAAGTTATTCTCTTGAAAAATAAGTGTTAAAATAATTTATATTCTCTTTATAAGAATTTTCTTATAATATTCTTAAACAATTTTTGTTTATAATAAAAATCATGTTGTGTACTCAAATCACGAAACTTAATTATTAAAAGAATACTTATTTTTTATCCAAAGGATATACAAAAATAATAAAAAAAGAACTTTTGTACTTTAGTGAGCTAAAAATAACGATATAAGAATGCTTTAAATTAGTTTAATTAAAAAACCTGTAAATGAAAACTATATAAGTAATCGAATTGAAATGAAATGGTATAAAATACAAAATGTTACACTACTAAGTCTATTGTTCATATACATATATGTTTTTAAAAAATTATGAACTATTTTCATATCATTAAAAATTCTTCTTAAAACGTTTAATTAAGAACTCATTGAAAAAAATTCCCAAAACATTTTAAAAACTGTATTTAACTTCTCATCTAGAACCTAACTTTTTTTTATTTCATTTCATTTAACTCCTATTTTGGTGCTAATTTTTATTTTATCTTATTTGAAGATGTTTTTGTACTTCGATGTTAGAAGACCTTAAATGGTGGAACAAAACCAATTTCAATAGGCTCAAAATGTCTTCTGTTGAAAGGAACATTCGAATAATCAATTAGTTGATTGAAAAAAAAAAGAAATTTTTTTTCTCTTCCATCAATCAAGCTCTCAACGGGATGATAGGTTTATTAAATGATTTTTATTTCTAAAATTCAATCAATTTCATAACATATTTAATATTAAACTTTTTTAGAATAATTGTTTTAAATAACTTAAACTTCAGAGACAACCTTTTTCCTTGGTAGTCAACATTCAAATCATTATTGATGTGGAAAATTCACCTTAACACACAATTTATAAATCAAATTACTCATAATTATTTTATTAATAGTGGTTTTTCAATGCATTGAAGTATGGTCAAATGCCTATAAAATACTTGTGCTACAGAACTGAACCTGAAATCATGCAGAAATAATTTCACAGACATGCTTGGATTAATTTATCATAAAGTGTATTTATTTTTGACTAAGGCGAATATGTTAAGAAACTAAAAACAGTCATCATAAAATAAAAAAAAATATTTAATATTGGCTTCTAAGGATTTAAAGTTATTTAATATGATTTAACTTATTCTTATGTGCATGCATCAGAGAAAATGGATATTTTTTTTTGAAAAATAAATTAAATTAAGATGTACTTAACAGGGTTCTTATCTTTTGGACAAGTGAAATTAGTTGAAAGTAGGGTTCAATGGTTCATTGCTACATTAAACTACCTTGTAGCTATCATTATCCTCTTCTGATAAATTATTAAACATTTGTTTTAGGCAAGTTTTTAGTTTAATAAATGCAAAGAAAAAAAAAGACATTGTTTTATGGACACCAAATGACCTTTAAATACAGTTGAATCCTCCACCTTCTCAAAGTTCCAAACCATTGAAGCCAATTTTCTCTCTCTTCTTTGTCTCAATCATTTTCTGCTCCTTTTCACTCTCTGGGGTCTGGGCCAATCATCACCACGCTCTTGCTCTGCACCCTTCTCTCCTTCTCTCTAAAGATTCCCCATTCTGTATCCATCACAGACATTGCACACACATACACACTCTTGTTTTCTTCACTCGTTTGATTGCAACACGTTTCTCTTCAATTTGTTGCGTACCCATTTGGTTTTAGGTGCCGAAGGACCGAATTGCTGTCCCTGAAGCCCCTCCCTTTTCTCTCCTTCCCTTCAAGCTCTAGGGTTTTCTGGCCCCTTTTCAGGTATTTTGTGGGTTTTCTCTTGATTCACTGTTTATGGATATTCTAATGTTAAAATTTGATTCTTTAACTTTTTCCTTCTGGGGTTGATCGAATTGATGACCCCAGTTTTCGAGTGGAAATTTGCTTTGAGTGCGGCGGTTATGGGGATTGTGGGGTTTCGGTTATGATTTCTCTGTAGTGCGATGTTGCTGAAACCTTGAAGTGCTTTCAAATTTGTGGTCTTGGGTTGAAGGGTGGTTGTGGCAATCGGTCATGAGAAACGGGGGTTGGTTTTTGTAACTATGATGAGAAGTTGATAACTTTCTTTGGTCGATCGTAACCATTAGTATTTTATGCTCTTTTCGTTCTGCTTTGGGTTGTTATCACGGTCTTCGGACTAAAAGGGGGTTTTCAATTTGGTCTCTTTGTGACAGTCACTTTCTTGGCTCTTCGTTGGATGGATTAACTTGAAGCTGCTTCTGCTTTGGATGCTGAGAATTTGTGGGAAAGTTGGTGTCTTTCTTTTTTAGTTTGTCTCTTTTTACCGATTATGGTTGGGGAATATCTGGGGAGCTTAATCTTTATCTTGGTACCTTATATTCATGGAGTCCCATAACAAGTTTCCTTTTTGTCTGGACATGCTTGAAGTCGATTGTGATGTTTCTCTGGTAATGAATAGAATCTGTTGAAAAGAGTGTAACCCTTGGAAAGAACTGGCTTTTGCACATGGGTTTGCTCTGTCGGTAACTTGTGTTATTGGTTTGATACTAACTTATTTGTCTGCACTTGCAACAGGGACACTTTTACTGTCTCCTGCATCGGATGCTTTAATTTTTTTTCTCTTTGAAATCTTGTCATGGGTTTCAAGCTGTGATGCATGGATACTATCGGATATGATGATACTCTTATTTTGAAAATAACAGTATACAAGACATGACAGATACATGTTTAAAAATGTATAAAATTTCTTAAAACATAATAAATGTATAATTGCAATTGTGCGGGTCCAAATTAAAATTACATTCTTAGGCATTGTCAAAATAAAAAATTACAAGTTATAGTCTGACACAAATTAAAGTATCCTAGAGTATCTGATATGGATACGAATTAGACACAAATTAAAGTATTGGTGCATTAGAGGTTTCAAGTTTAACCAAAACCTTGCCTTTTGTTTTTTCCAAATCTAGTGGACATCCAAATCTTCTACATGTTGAAGTTGTACATTTTTCAAAATTGTTCTTAATTCCTGTGTAATTTGCATTCTCTAAGTTCTACGATTGCTGGTATATCTTTTAAATAATTTATTTGCCTATTATAAAATGATAATAACTCAATTTATTGCTGTCTTTGTAAATGAGGCAGAAGGGTGATGCAATGAGGCAGGCTTTTGATCCTTCTTCTTTTGGTAATTCTCTTAAATTTTTACTTTTTCTTCACTGACTTGTTACTATATTGAAATTTGAATTAACTATAACCCTTTTATCACCAATAGGCCCTTCCAAGATTCCAGCTATAAAAATACCTGGAAAATTGGGGAATGGTGCGTGGGATGCTTTGTCTGGATCTGATTCCTACCATGCTTCATCTGATGCTAGCCTCTTTTCTAGCTCATTACCTGTACTTCCGCATGAAAAATGTATGATTATTTTTTCCCAACTGTTGTTTCATTTGTATGCTCCATTTTTACTCCATTTGTACTTAAATCTTGATTTGGCTTTATTCATCTACAGTGAACTTGAATGAAACTGAAAATGGTTATCAATCTGTTGATGACATCTCATCTGAATTTAAGAAGCTCCATCAAGATGCCGAGGGAGATGGTTCACTTGAAGACGGTGATACTCATGCTATTGGACCCGTGCTTCCTGATGATGAAGAGGAGCTTTTAGCTGGTATAATGGATGATTTCGACCTTAGTGGTTTGCCTGGATCCCTTGAGGACTTGGAAGAGTATGATCTGTTTGGTAGTGGTGGAGGTATGGAACTCGAAACTGATCCACAGGAAAGTCTCTCTGGGGGTATTTCTAAGTTAAGCTTTGCTGATGGTAGTGTTGGTAATGGATTGCCTCATTATTCTTTTCCTAATGGTGTGGGAACTGTTGCTGGAGAACATCCATATGGAGAGCATCCTTCTCGAACATTATTTGTTCGTAATATTAACAGTAATGTGGAGGACTCGGAGCTGAGAGCTCTTTTTGAGGTAATGCAAACTAGAAAGCCAGTGTAAACTTTTTGCTTTGATATTTTAGTATTCTACATATGCTCCCTGAATATAATTACAACTTAAGGTGCTCATAATTCTTCACTATAGCCTGGATAATCTGCAGATGTTTGTTTAGAAGAAATCCATTTGTAACAAGACAAATGATTAATTGCGTTTCAATTTTTATTCAGCTTTATGGGGATATCAGAACCCTATATACTGCATGCAAACATCGGGGTTTTGTAATGATATCCTATTATGACATCCGTGCCGCTCGAACAGCTATGCGAGCATTACAAAACAAACCTCTGCGGCGCAGGAAACTAGATATTCACTTCTCAATACCAAAGGTTATTTTCACCTTTCATAGTTGCTTTGGTTTATTGGTTTCCTTAATTGAATGCCTAGACATTATAATCTCTTGGCTTTCTTTTCTTTCACCTCCCAGGATAATCCATCAGACAAGGATATAAACCAAGGAACATTGGTAGTTTTCAATCTGGATCCATCCGTGTCAAATGAAGACCTCCGCCAAATATTTGGGGCTTATGGAGAGGTCAAAGAGGTGATTATTTTACCTTTTCTTGCTTTGAATCCCAGTGACGTGTGTGCATCTGTTGTATTTTTTAGACTTAAGATTACTTATCAATGTTTCTGCAGATAAGGGAAACTCCTCACAAGAGGCATCACAAGTTTATTGAATTTTATGATGTCAGAGCTGCAGAAGCAGCTCTTAAATCATTGAACAGGAGTGACATAGCTGGTAAACGCATAAAGCTTGAACCTAGTCGGCCTGGAGGAGCTAGAAGAAAGTGCGTACATTAATATTGTTCTTGTTGCCTTTGTTTTGTTTTCTCTTTATCTTTATGATAATCATGTCTTGCTGGATGATTTTTGTGCATGGTGTAAATATAAGACAACCATTGAGATAACTGTTGAATATAGTTGCACAGATGATATGGTTGGCCTATATCTCTTTGCTACCAAGTATGGCAGCTTAAATACTGGCAAGACTGTTTTGAAATTTGTTATTATTGACTGGTAGTAGGCATCTATAAAATGAGTTTCACCAAATCAACCAAAAGATAAAGGTTTTTTTTATAAGAGCTGAGATTCTCATTCCCATTATGTTGCGGGTGGGCAAATTACCATTGATAGCTGTGCATACATAACTTCCATATCTGCCGCCCTTGCTTTCTGGCATCATACACTAAACATATTCCTTGCAACTTTTAGTTTGATGCTCCAATTGAACCAAGAGCTTGACCAAGATGAATCTCGGAGTTTCCGATATCAAGTGGGTTCACCTGTAGCTAACTCTCCTCCAGGTTGGTTCTTTGAGATGCTACATATCCACATATTGCTTGTGTTATTAGCATCTTTAAGCAGCATAGCATTTTGTTACTCACTACATTACCATGCTCCCCTTGTATATGTCCTCTCTAACTGTGTTAAGTTAATAATTTTTTCATAACAGGTAATTGGTTACAGTTCAATAGCCCTGTTGAGCAGAACTCAATGCAAAATATCAGTCATTCTCCTGGTTCTAGAATCCTGAGTCCAACAACAGGCAATCATTTACCTGGTTTAGCTTCAATTTTGCAACCACAGATATCTAACACTGTGAAGGCAGCTGCTATTGGCAATGACTTGGGAAGGAGCAGTCAAGGAGAGCACATATTTACCGGTTTGAATTCTTCACAAGGAGCTAGTTTTCAATCGCATTCACTTCCAGAGCCAAAATTCAGCCAGTATCGTGGAGCATTGTCCTCATTTGGTCCATCAACATCAAATGGATCCTCAGTGGAAACTTTGTCAGGGCCACAGTTTCTATGGGGAAGCCCAACCCTCTACTCGGAGCATACCAAACCTTCAGCTTGGCCAAGATCATCTGTGGGGCATCTATTTGCATCGAGTGGAAAGAGCCATGCCTTCCCATTTTCTAGTCAGAATAGCTCTTTTGTTGGTTCATCCCAGCATCATCACAATCATCACGTTGGCTCTGCCCCATCAGGTTTGCCTTTTGAGAGGCACTTTGGTTTCCATCCCGAGTCATCTGAAACTTCATTCATGAATAATGTTGGTTATGGAGGCATGAGTCTAGGGCACACCGATGGAAATTACATGGTTAATGTGGGTGGGTCTGTTAATCCTAGCAACACTATCCCAAGAAATATATCTGATAATGGTTCATCAAACTTCAGAATGAGATCTCCGAGGCTTAGCCCTGTGTACTTGGGAAATGGTCCTTATCCAGGACTTTTACCTACCACTTTGGAGGGTTTGGCTGAGCGTGCTCGGAGTAGATGGATAGAGAACAATGTGAGCCAGGGTGATAGCAAGAAGCAATTTCAGCTTGACTTGGATAAAATTAGAAGTGGTGAAGATACAAGGACTACATTAATGATAAAGAATATCCCAAACAAGTATGATTAACTCTGAAGTCTTTATTGACCATATTTTTTCATTGGATGCTAAGATGACATTAATTGTTCATTACCTGCAGATACACCTCAAAAATGTTATTAGCTGCCATTGATGAAAATCACAGGGGTACTTATGATTTTCTCTATCTGCCAATTGACTTCAAGGTAAATAATTTGCTCTTCCAGGAGTTGTTCATTATTCCTATAAGTTGTTTGCTCCATAACTTTTTTTCAAACTTGTGAGGCTGATTATTTTTTCTTCTTCTAACTGCAGAATAAATGCAACGTGGGCTATGCATTTATCAATATGCTGTCACCCTCTCTTATTATTCCATTCTACGAGGTTCTTATGGGAATATCTTTTTGCTCAATTTTTTTAATGTTTCTATTATTTTACTTGGTGAAAAGTTTCTACAAATATTATCACGGTTTCTGTTATTTTCTTTATTTTGTTAAAATTAATTTAGCTGTTAACGATATCTTGGCATTTATTTAATTAAGAAAGAGTTATTCGATTCCCCTTTGTTAAATGTGGTATTATTGGCAACACGGTTGATTTTACAGACATTCAACGGGAAGAAATGGGAGAAATTTAATAGTGAAAAAGTTGCTTCTTTAGCATATGCTCGAATTCAAGGAAAGTCTGCCCTTATGAGCCACTTTCAAAATTCAAGTTTGATGAATGAAGATAAGCGATGTCGCCCTATTCTTTTCCACTCAGAGGGCTCTGAAGCCGGTGATCTGGTAAATTGGAAAAACATTGACTGCTGCATTTATTTATCATTCACTTCAGAAATACCAAAAAGGACGTTAGGACACAAGAGAATTACAAAATAATTTTAAAAACAAGAAGATTAATCAGGTTTCTTAATAATAGAAGATAAAAGGAAATAAAAAAAATATTATCTTTAATCCTTTGGATTATGTCTGAGGTCATTATTAATTAATCTTTTGTTCTCTCTTTTCTGCTTCAGAAAATAGCCTAACTGCTGCAACTTTGTTCCTAATTTCTTGTAGATTGTACAAGAGCATCTTCCCTCCATCCCCAACAATCTAAACATTCAGGCACTGAAGTCAAGTGAGTTATATTCAAGTGATTTTGCAGGGAGCCCTCCGAACGTAGGCCCTTCTGCAAGCTTGGATGCAAAATGACGTAATTTATATTAGATGCAGAGTTGCTCAGTCCAAATCGGTTGTTGTTAAATGTTAACATTTGCAAATATGTCTCTGGTGCTGCATATATTTAGGAAGGATAACAGAAGGATGTAGATTTTGTACCATAGTTATTTTCCCAAGTATTTTGCCAGCAAGTTTTAGAAGCTTGGAGCATTTTGATTGATTTGCTGCACAGGTAGCTGATCTGATTATGTAATGTACACAAGGTGAAGGTGGTGGGAGCAAAGGCTGAAGAGTTGAGCAAAGAAGGGGTTTGTTTCTCTCCAGATTTTGCTCATTTTTGCATTTTGGTGTCTTGTCATGGAGCATTTTTTTTTTCCTTTCTGAAAAATGTTAATATGGGGGTAGAGTTAAGTTTGGTTGGAGTTGAAAGTTGGCAAGTTCACGTGGGGTACAGATTGTATAGAGAGAAATAAAGACTTGTTTCTATGTTTCCTCTAATTATGTATTAGCACTATTGAAACCCAAATGTAAAACACATTTATATATGATGGTGTACAAGTTGCTCATTATCTCAATCAAGACATTGTTGTTTAGTTACAATGTAGCATGTAGCCCTAGACATTGTTGTCTTCATTGCCCTCATTACAACCGTACCTGTACTGGGAATGAGGGTCCTACAAAGCCCTTTGACAGATTTCTGACGTGTCAGTGATCTTTGAGTATCTTCAGGCTTCCTTCCTTTGTTGTTGGTGTTTTGTCGGTCGGAGTACCTGTGATTGTACTATCAAGTGTTAGGATTTATGTATGTTCTGGTAGAATATGAAAAACGTACCTTACTCTTTCACCAAGAGTTCTATTTATAATGTTGACTCGGGTTGGATATTTAGTTGACAACTAACATGCGTAGTGGTTCCCTTATATCAGGAGAGTGTATCTTTCGGTTTGATAAGTTTTTATTGTTACAGTGGGATATTTCAGAATGTGGATTTGATCCATTCAACATTATTTGTAACTGCTATTTATTACATTGTAAATGTTATTTGACTTGGGTGGTTGGTTGTCCGGTCCTGACCGGTACACTTGCTCCCAGATTCAAAGAGATTCATATCTGAAGAGTCAAGCAGAATTGTTGGAGTTCTCTAGGTTATATGTGATTGCTGGTAGCATTAAATGCGTGACAGAGATGTGATGCTTGATAGAGCCACTGTTTCGAGATGCACTGTTTCATCAGATGTATTCGATGGTGGAGATTTTGTGTCGTTTCGTATGCCGAGTGGTGCTGACCATTGGATGATATTAGATTTAACGATTCTGAACGAATGATGAAATATTCTCTCTCTTACTTGCCTTGCTATAAATAGGGCCTCATTAGAACGTTGTAGGGTTTTACGCTTTCCCTATTGCTCTTAAGTTGTCAAGTTTTCAGGTCAGTAATGTCTTCTTCTGTAGATTATTCTAATAATGTTATGAATATCGAATCTTCTGTGACTCAGACTGTGTCTGGTAGTGCGAGAGAGAGTAGTGGGTCAAGTCAGTTGTTGGTTGGGTTAATCCATCAGTTTTAAAAAATCTCACTAGGTTGAGGGATTATGATAGTTTAGACCAGTTTTTGTCTAAAAATTCATTTGTAAGGCTCAGCTGTCCGTCCGATGCAATAATGAACGATATTTGTGGTCTTACGATTGAATATGCCACGGTCGGGAAAACACACCACAAGATTTTTTTTTCGTGTATAGTACTTTCTCCGTTGACTTGCACATAACTTTATCTTTTGATAATTTTACCATGGAGGTCCTTCAGATCCTCAATGTGGCACTTACTCAATTACACCCAAACTCATGGGTGGCCCTTCTGGCGTTTCGAGTGCTCTGTGATCTTTTTAAACTTCTGACCACACCTCAAGCTTTTTTATATTACTACAACACCCGCTGAGTATCCCTGTGAGTTGGTTATCCTTGTCTAGTCGACCGAGGAATGTTTGGTTTGCTGCTTTTACAACATCATACAAAAACTTAAAAAAAAATATTTCAAAATTTTTGTGGAGTCGGATGGCTGAGACCTTTTTCATAATGTGGAGGGACAAACAAAATTCCCTTTTCACTGGAAAGAGAATCTGACCCAGCTTGGTAATTGGTTGTGGTCAATCATCACCGCTGGATAAATCGATTTTCGTAGTATTTGATTAACTTCCCTATAAACTGCCCACCCGAGAGCTGATAGCTTTACATGGGTTGTCCAAGAAGTGGACAAATTTCAATGGTACGTAGGTTTCTTGCATCTGACTATGTATTTGTTATGTTGATGTGGTTTAATTTTGTATGTACCTTGCAACTATCATCTTATGGATGGATTCGACTTTGAGTAATTTCATGAGCAGTCTCAAGCGACAAGTGGCCACACAAAAACTTGGAAGTTTAGAGGTGGCCAGGAAGTATAAAGTGATTGCTCCAGTTGAAGCAATTACGATCAATGCTCCGATTCTGTTGGTTGTTAGTCGAAAGAGGGGTCGTCTGCTTAAGGTCCAAGCTAGTGTTGAGGTCGGGTAGTCTTTTATCAGGCAACCTTCAATGTTAAGTCCCTCTATGCAACTGGCACAAGTTGTGCAATTTGACTTGCTTCCGGAAGATGAAGGTGTTTTGGCGGCCATACCTACCAGAAACTTGATAGAAGAATTAGTGGAGTTGCAAAGCCGTGCTACTATTGTTGGCAAGACACATGGTGAAGAATTTAATAAGACTAGTACAATAGTAGTGCCTAAGTTGACAGCCGAGTTGGAGGAATCGACTAATTTATTGAAGGCGGCCTTGGAGTCTGTCGAGGCTTGTAGAGAAAAGATGTGACAGGATGGACTAGTGGCCAAAGAACTACAAAAGGCTTTGAAGACAGATCTTACCAGGATGGAGGTCGAGAGAGATAAACTTTTAAAAGAGAAAGTTGATGCTGAGATAAAGGAAAAATCCATCGCTGCCAAGATAGAGAAATGTCATAAGTTTATGCTGCGAATAAATGAAAAGAGTTTTTACCAGGGCATTCGGCAGGTAGGGTTTAATCATGGTACATCGATGGATGATCCTCGTTATGACTTAAACAAAGACGTGGTAAATGGCAAGCTCGTGCCACTTGGCGAGAATGCCGATGATGCTATAGAAGAGGGTGTACCTCAACGTATCGAGGTGACTGCACCGTCGATTGATGAGATAATAGAACCTTAAGTTTTTACTTGGACCCAGGTTGTGGACAATGAACAATTTTTACCTTTGCATATTTATTTTGAATGTGTATAACCGATCATATCTCTTTTATTTTTGTTTTTATGTATTTCTTCACTTTGTAATAAAATACTTATAAATAACTTTAGAATGAGTTTTGGAGTGAAGGAACGATAAGATAACTTTTGAACAAGTTAATAATGAGTTTGAGACTGATAGAATGGTAAAATAACTTAAACAAGTTAATAATGAGTTTCAGACCGATAAAATGATAAATAACTTAAACAAGTTAATAATAAGTTTCAGAAGATAACTTTGAGCAAGTTATGTTTGAATGCCTGAAGCGTTTTATCTTGTTCGTTTTAGTCACATTATGCAATGCTATTGTTGTGTGATCGCTTGACGCGATAATAATACTGATCGGTTCAACCGATAAAAAATGCACAGGTTGAGATTAATTTCTCAATATATTTGGTTTCTGGTCACAATTAGTGAGATTTAATTCAGTCAGCAGGAGGATTACTATATTGATGCTATGCTTCGATAGACTGAATGTTATGCAGATAAAGAACGAGATAAAAGACTGGAATGTTTAAATTGCCTTGTTAAAACCTTCTCGATCGAAAACCCTCCTAATCGAGTGAGGAAGGAGTACACTAATAATGTTTATCAGCTATAATAGAATTTGAGATGCGTGACATTCCACATTCACGGTATAATTTTTCTTGATAAATATTCTAAGTGATAAGCACCTCCTGCTGCTGTCTTGGCAATTCAAAATGGTCCTTCCCAATGGAGAATTTACCTTCTGCCTTCCGGGTGTCGCTGCGCATTTGCAACACTAAATCTCCTTTCTTAAAGTTTCTTGGCTTTACCTTTAAATTATATCATCATGCCACCCTCAATTTGTTCAATTTGCATGTTTCTTCTCCTAAGTTCATTGATGAGGTCGAGGCCAACCAACAAACTTTCCTTGTTCAAGTCCAAATCCAATGTTTGTCGTTGTAGGGAAGGTTCCCCTATTTTTACAGGTATCATGGCTTCTGTACCGTAGAATAGGCTATATTATGTTTTGTTTTTTGAGTTGTAGGCTGTGGTGTACATCGGTAGGCCCATAGGACCTCGAGATGTTCTTCATTCCATTTTCCTTTGATGAGGCTGAGCCGCTTTTTTAGCTCGTTGACATTTCAGGGGAAAGATATTTCAACAGCGGACAAGTATAGCCTTGTCTATAAAGGTCTTGATCTATTATGAGGAAACGAGCCGCTTGCCGCTTTATTGTTTTCTCTGAATGTGTTTTATGCGTTTCATCTATCAAGAATTGTTTGATGGGTATCATCCAATTGAGTAAGGTGTTGGTCGTCAGGCATTCTTCAGAACCCACGCTAGGTTTAACTAGCGTTACGTAAACGACTGATCGGTGAAGACCTTTCTTCGTGGCGGTGACAAGATGGGAAGCATATTGGCTCGGGCGTTATACTCTCGACTGTGTGTTGAATTGTAACTTAATCAAATTTTGTGATTAATCCTTGCACAAAATGAAAATATCGTTGCAAAAGTGTTTCGCGTACTTCAAACTCTCGTTTCAACTGTCCGACCACTAGTTGTGAGTCACTTTTGTATAACAATTTCTTTACTTCCAAATCTATTGTGAGATTAAACCACTAGCTTGATTATTTGAAGTTGTAATTTCAAACTTCAGGGCTTGTTCGATAAGAATGTTACCCGGTCCTTCTAGTACCACTCCTGCGCCGCATGACCGGCTATTGGAAGAACTGTCGACGTGCAAAATCCATGGAAAATTATCTTCTTGGTTTTGAAGAGGGCTAAATTCAATTGTGAACTCAGCTAAGACTTGTGACTTGATTGCTTCCCTGGATTGATAATGGATATGAAATTCTGATAGTTCAACAAACCATCTTATCATTCGTCCGGCCAGATCTGGTTTCGCCAACGATTTTGAAACTGATTTAGGGTTTAAGACTTTGACAATATGATTCAATGATTTTGAAAATGCATACGCATGTGTCGTGCAATAATAATCAGGGCCAGAGCGACTTTTTCTATCATTTGATATCTATTTTCTGCCTCGTGAAGTACTCGGATGACAAAGTAAATAGGGCACTCCTCGGTCTCCACTTCTTTGACTAAGGCCCCACTAATTTCTTCTTCTGAAACAACAAGGTAAACAATTGGCTTTTGGAGGACTGGAGAGGAGGCTTAAAAGGTTTTTAATTGGAGGAATATTCTCTCGCACTCATCCGTCCTTTGGAACTTTGACACTTTTCGCAATAATTGAACAATTGATTTATTTTTTTTTGCTAATTTTGGCACAAATATGGATAATGCAATAAGTCGTCCAACTAACCTTTGAACTTCTTTGACATTTTTGGGGTTTCGCATCTCGCTTATGGCTCTACATTTTTCGGGGTTAGCTTCTATGCCGCGATGTGTGAGCATGAAGCCTAAAAATTTTCCTCCTCCCACACCGAATGCACATTTATCTGGGTTAAGGCGCATGCGATGTTTTCGAAGCACTTGGAAGTCTTATCTTAAGTCGTTGATGTGTTGTTCGCATGAATCATATTTGACAACAACATTATCTACATAAACTTTAACGTTTCTTCCAATCATGTCTTGAAAGACGTAATCCATCAACCGTTGATAGGTGACCCCGTCATTCTTGAGGCCGAACACCATGACTTCATATTAGAAATTGCCGAAATCATTCATGAAGACCGTTTTTTCTCTATATCTTGGATGCATCTGGAATTGGTTGTATCCCGAGTAGGCGTCGAGAAAACTGAGAATATTATGACTTGCTGCTCCATCAACGATCAATAGTTGGCAGAGGATAAGAGCCTTTGGGGCATGCTTTATTGAGATCAATGTAATCCACACACATCCACCATTTGTCATTGGATTTTTGAACCATTACCATATTAGCTAAACCAGGTAGTATAATGTGCTCTTTGAATAAAACCAACTTTCATTAATTTATTTGTTTCATCGCGGGCGGCTTTGCACCTTTCCTCTCTCAACTTGCGTTTCTTTTGGGTTATCGACCTTGCCTATTTATAAATAGATAAACGATGTGTGATAATTTTTGGACTTACTCCGGGCATATCAGCTATTGTCTAAGCAAAAAGATCGACATTATCCAATGTACGTCTTGTGTGCATCATCGTGGAGGGGTAAAGTTTGAAGATCTTCACCGGCCTCCATGCGAGCATCATCAAGTCTAGGATCCAAATCTACGAGTGCAACCATGTGCCTTCTAGAGTGCCTCTCTTATGAGTGTTGTCCTAACGATCGCTCTCGTCTTCTGAGTGATTGACCGCATGGTGATGTTTTGTATAACCGTCTGGTAGGTTCTACCCTTAAGCTTGCAACATAACATTCCCAAGCAGTTTTTTTGATCAACTACTGTCTAAGCAAAAAGATCGACATTATCTAATGTACGTCTTGTGTGCATCATCGTGGATGGGTAAAGTTTGAAACCGGCCTCCATGCGAGCATCATCAAGTCTTGGATCCAAATCTACGAGTGCAACCATGTGCCTTCTAGAGTGCCTCTCTTGTGAGTGTTGTCCTAACGATCACTCTCGTCTTCTAAGTGATCGACCGCATGGTGATGTTTTGTATAACCGTCTGGTAGGTTCTACCCTTAAGCTTGCAACATAACATTCCCAAGCAGTTTTTTGATCAACGTGGACTGTCGCAATATCTTTGGTGGCAGAGGGAAATTGCATTGCCAAATGTGGAGTAGAGACGATTGCTCTCAAATGGTTGATGGAAGAACAACCAAGTAATATGCTATATGAGGTATTAACATTAATCAATAAATACCTGATTTTAATGATTTTATTAAGACCCTCTTCTTCGCCGAATGTGGTATATAGGTTGATGTAGCCTTTGGTATCTACACATTCTTCCGAAAATCCAACAATCTGTTCGTCATAGGGTTGAATGTCTATCTCTGGAATTCTCATCTTTTCGAAGGTTCTCTAGTAAAATATATCTACGAAGCTGCCTTGGTCTACTAGTACTTAATTGCAAATTTATCAATTTCTATCGTAATTACCATTGGATCGTCCTGTGTTGGATCTATTGTGGTAAAATCATCATAAGTGAATGTTATTGGAGGCATTCAAGGTCGTTTTTGAGTTGACGTGGAGTGGATTGACTGGATAGCTCTAAGATGTTTCTTTCTAGTTGAATTCGAACATCCGCCTCTTGCAAAACCTCCAACAATGTAATTAACTTTTTCTTTGGGATTTCTAAGCGACACCAGGCCGACTATGGTGTTAATAACTTCTCGGACTCTTCGTTTAGTCTGATTACTCCTCTCGGGACTTTCACTCTGAGGTCGAGTCCTCCGGACTGGACTTTCACTTCTTCTATGTGTAACGGGTCGTTGATTGTCATCACGACGACACAAGTCTCCTCGTTCAGGTTGATTGCAATGTTCTTTTGGGATTAGTTGTTCCCCTTGGGGAGATCGACAATGTGTAGAGACATCAGTTTTAATGAACTGATGGAAATGTCCAACCTGGATGAGTTCTTCTACTTTGTCTTGTAACTCCTGACATCCTTCAATTGTGTGACCGTAGTTACGATGGTTTTGACAATGGTTGGACGTGTCGACATTCCGTGGAGTCTGTGATGGCCTTAATGCTGGAATCAATTCGGCTTGTAGAGCTTCGTTTAAAATCTTTCCTCTTGGAACAGTTAGAGGAGTGTAATTATTGAACCGAGGTTATTGGTTTTCTATGAAACGATTCGTCCGGCCCGATCGGTTGCTTTTTTCCTTTTCTTCTCCTTTGTCAGTGTTTTCAGCTTGATGATTCCTATGATAATCGATATGTTCTTCGATTTGCATGAATTTGGTTGCTTAATTTCGCAGTTCGTCCATATTTTCGGCTGGTCTTTTGATCAGGCTTTCAGTGAATCGGCCTGGTCGAATTGCCTCGACCAAATCGTGCATAATTATCTATGGGTTTAAGCTTTTGATGTTCCTACATACCTTGTTGAATCTATCCTTGAATGCTTGCAGTGATTCACCTCTATCTTGCTTTACATTTAGAAGGGATAAGGAGGACATGCGATGGGGTCGACTGGTTGCATATTATTTGATGAATTTTGAGGATAAAATCTAAAGTTCGTCAATGAGTGGGAGGTAATCCTGTGAACCAGCCGACTTTGCACCAGACTGCCTTGTCTGTTGTATATAGGATCATCGAAGACATTCAAATGTTCATTTGAATCAATCGAACCATCATAGAGCTTAATAGTTAGACCTTTTCACTTAGCTAGGAGTGGCGTATCAATTATTTCATCTATAAAAGGGTGACCCCTCGGGTCTTCTTCATTATCTACAGCGGTAGACATTCTGGAGCTTTGGTGGGTTTCATGAGTCTGGAGAGTAGGTGGAGGCTGTGGAGTACGGTGAGTTGGATTGGTCTGACTATTCGACGATGCTTGGGATTGTCCTTCTCGTTCATGGTGTTCAATTCGTTGTTGCAAGCATATACTTTTTTCTTTTAGCTGAGACATTTCTTCTTTGTATTGACGTTGGTTTTTTTCATTACGTAGCTGGTCCGCAATACCCTTTTGACGTAACTCCTCCATTTGTGCTTGAAGGGCTCTAATCATGGTTGCTTGTTCGTCCGACATATAATGTGGTAGGAGATTCAAATTGCTACTTCGACCTACTTGTACTGGGAATGAGGGGCCTACATAGCCCTTTGACAATTAACAATTGCTGACGTGTCAGTGATCTTTGAGTTTCTTCAAGCTTCCTTCCTTCGTTGTTGGTGCTTCGTCGGTCGGGGTACCTGTGATTGCACTCCGACGCTCAAGTCAGTGCTATGATTTATGTGTGTTCTGGTAGAATATTAAAAATATACCTTACTCTTTCACCAAGAGTTTTATTTATAATGTTGACTCATGGGCTTTTATCTCTATGGGCTCGATATTTAGTTGACAACTAACATGCGTAGTGGTTCCCTAATATCAGGAAAGTGTATCTTTCAGTTTAATAAGTTTTTATCTTTATATTGGGATATTTCCTGGATGTTTCGAAATATTCATTATTTGTAACTGCTATTTATTATATTATAAATGTTATTTGATTTGGGTGGTCGGTTGTCCGATCGTCCGGTCCCAACCGATACAACAACGAAATATAAGATTTAAGAACATAATGTGATTACTAGAAATAATAGAAACAACGAAATATAAGATTTAAGATATAAGATTTAAGAACATAATGTGATTACTAGAAATAATAGAAATTAAGGTTAATTATATGTTTGTTACAATATAGAAAATCAATATTAAAATAGATTAAACCCATTATATTAATATAAGAAAGTAAACAAAAGCATGGCATAAAGGAACTTTAACACTGAATTTCTAATTTATATTGTTATGCACTCATCAATGAATCTTGCATACATGGTGTGATCATACTTATAAATGAACAAACCAAATACCCTCTGATAAAGTATTTAGAGAAGTAATTATGGGTGAGGGGTTTCATTCATATAAATTCATAACCAGCAAAAATAGAATCACACACACAACAAAATATTTCGATTTTGATTTTAACACGTGATTGTTGTAGACTTGCGATTATTTGGTAGTGGAGAATTGAAAACTGTAATTAAAAAATAACAATAAGAAAGAATGCAACATACTATTTGATAATGCAAAAACATCGTAATGTACTATCAATTTGAGAATGAAAAACATTATAATTTATAATTTTTCGGTTTTTTCTTCCAAAATTTACTTTTAATGATGTATTTAAATAGGCTAGCCGCCTAATAAACTTATTTTAAGGACCAAACTTGTGTTTTATTTATTTAAATAGACTTTTAAAAAAAAGTCTCAATATGACTTTTATTTTATGAAGTCTTTGTTTTTACCTATTAGACAAATTTTTCCTCCACTTCCATATCTGCTTCCCACCTACCTTTATATTAATTGTGAAAAATCGATTTTAATTTTAAAAAAAATTTAAATAATCCTAAATGAAACATAATCTCAGCTATACTCATGCACTTCTATACCTTCAAGCTTCAACACTTCTATTCTTCTCCTTTCTAACCGCAACACTTCTATTCTTCTCCTTTCTAACTACAATACTTCTATTTTTCTCCATCTGTAACGTTTGAAAGAGTAGTTCCATCATTTGAGCCTGCGTGAGAGTTGACGAAAAGATTCGTTATATTCAACGTTTTCTAGTGTGAAAATAATTATTTTTAGTTTTGTAGTTCATTTTTGCACCTTGTTGAGTTTTTTTTTTTTTTTTATGTTTTTTGACCACAAAACTTATTTCAATTACCAACATACAATCATAAACAACCACTACCACTTGAAAATGAGAAAGAAGACAATACACTCTCCACCATACTTAAAGTGTATTGTTGAAATTAAAGAAAAATATGTAGATTCATGAGGAATGTATTATCGTGTAGGGAGAATTTACCAAACTTTATTTGAATTTAAATTCTGAAACTAATTTAAAAAGTTATGAGACAAAATTAATCATTTTAGCAATGCATTCATTTCAAAAACTAGTTCCCAAAATGCACATAATCACTATGTTTTCTTTTGCAAGTTTTCACTTCCGTTCCCTTGAATTCCATTTAAAGCCAAGAAATTTATAAATTATACATTACTAATTTCACTTAACAATTATGCGGACAAAATGTCTTTAATTCCTCATTTTTCATGAAATTTAATTTTATTCCTTTAAAATTTCTTTTACTAGACGTAGTCTTTTAAACTATTGTTTATCATTGTTTTTAATTTTAATTTTGTTGGTTCAGAATATATTTTGGAAATTATAATTATAATGTGATACACACCAGAAAATGATGAGTAAACATGTGTTTTTTTAATGATGAGTTTAGGTATTTATTTATCGAAAATGCTTTTGGGCAAGAATATCAAGTTTCATGGCAGTGTAGAAATGCTAAATTGGATGGATTGAAGTATAAGTACATTTCAATTATTTCAACTCAATCTAATATTATTATTATTAATTCAAATGTGAGTACCATTTTCAATATATATGATTAAAGTAATTTAGGAAATGAAATTTTTACATAAGCATATATATCAAATCAAGAAAATTAAATGAACTTAATGAAAATTCTTAATATTGGTGTAATATATGAAAACGATAGATAGTTCTCTTTTGGATCCATACAAAATTGGTATGGTGTATCCAACTTTGTTGATGAGCAATTTTCATTAGAAAATCCATTTTTACCAAGATCTCTCTCATCAACTCAATTCATAAGACTCAAAAGAACAAGAAATTGATTAAGGGATTCAAACCAGTTTTACTGGATCAATGACATGTTGAAATAGGTAGGTCTCTTTTACATCATAAAGTTAGATGTCACACATTATGATACATCTTATGGCATGACAATGGCTACTGGATCCCACCACCAATATCAATGCAGAGCTCTAGGTTATTATGCACAATCTTCATCTGGTATGTGCAAATTAAGTTCTCATCTGTGTGCAGAAATTATTCAGAAGTTACAGAGCTAGAGTTTATATCACAGCATGAAAGAACTGCAGGAATCTTTGTGCCAAATCAATGTATAGGAAGAAGTAAATTTTTTGTCAATACTTGCTCTATTTATCCACTAAATCTATTGACTTCTGCTTTTTCTATGAATTTCTAAGCTCCAAAAACGAATACAAATTAAAAGGGCATCTGCATGCAGTAACCAATTCTGTAGGGAAAACTGCAAGATTGAGTCTTATTTGTATGTAAAATATTAGTATTACACACAATCATTAGCCATGCTTGTCTTTGGAGGAAGGGTCAAACAATGTTCAAAATTCCTCTTAGCATTCTACTGTGTTACTGTAATATTTTTAAGCCAAAGTAAAAAGGTGCGTGTGTGTGTGTATATATAAGCATAAAGTTCCGTATAGTATTATAAGATCAATACCAGTGTTGACATGAGCAGTTGCCAAGCTTCAAAGCAAGATTACAGAGCTCTCTTTGCAAACGACCTTTCACACCCCTTTCACTAGTAAAAGCATCAAGAGAATAAACTAACTTAACATGCTTTTCTCTGCATGCAAATTCTTTTGCCTTTCTTTTCTTGTTCTAATTTCAAGATCAATGAGAAAATAACACTTGTTTTGTTCTCTTACGTAGTGGACATGACCACTCATCCTACTGAGGATTTTTCTGGACATATATAGTCCTAGACCTTCCTGTGTATTCCATTGATTCCCTCCTTCAAACATATCATGAAGAACATCGGAAGGAATACCTTGACCAGAATGGGTCATTCTGCAAGAAGAATATCATCAAATGAGCCTCTAGTCTATAGTAATCTAACAACATAGGTGACATCTTCAAGTAACCATCACAATTGTATCCTAAAACTATGACAATTTCTAAAACGTAAGACTAAGGGATTATTCCATGAAATGGTCATACAACCACGATTTAAGTCATATTTGCATTTTTATGGGCAGGTGATATTCTGAATATTGTGTTTGTGCTATTAAGTTTTAGATTGAGGCTAATCTTGAGTAATGTTTCAAATCTAAAGTGAGTGAAGGCAGTGAGCATGTAACAAAAAATGTTATCAATTATTCAAACAGAAGAAGAAAAATGATCTATCTAGGACTAGAAGCAACAAAGAGACAGTTTGGAAAAAATTTCAACAAGTACTTACAGAAAAAAAAAAAATGAGTAAGAGAGGCATGAAATATTTCCCAGAACAAATTCACTTCTAGAAGTATTATAACAAAACCCAAACATGAAATTCAGAAATGGGTCAAATATATCACATGGAAACTCTAGGTGAAGTTGATGAACAAGGAAGCACATGCTTATCATAATTTCAAGAGTCTGAGAAATCGTCTAAAAGAATGATAGCACAATTTACTTGACACCCAATGGTTTGCTTCCTTGGTTGTCATGCCTCCATTTCATGACTCCAAAAGATACTTACTTACTGGTCTTCTATTGTCTAGTGCAGTAATAGAGTAGGTGTAAATAGTAGGGCTCTATAGGTCACTTTCGTGACTCTAGATTTGCATATTTATTCGCAAAAGATGTTTACATAACATTCCCAAACTTATGTGATCAAATGTCTATCTCCATAGTGGCTAACTGCAGCCAATGTAGGCAATTCAAGAGAAAAGCTGCACATGACTATTTGATAACTAGAAAATACATGCAATGCAACATGTAGTATGTCCAAGATGGAGGAGTTAATCTCACACTTGTCAAAAGGTGTTAAACATAAAACCGCAGCTACTCAGGCATAAGAAAGTATAGAATATGGTAGATAAAACACCAGAAGAAAACAATCTTAGCAACAAAATTAATCAGCTATAAATGTCTATGTGGACGGATAAATTCTTGGTTTTTGTACCTGAACTTCAGATGGATAAACTCATTGCCATCCTGTATTATCTTTAAACCAGGTGAAATCTTGATTTCTACCCAGCCATTTGGAGATGGTGTATGGTTGACTACATTAAGCAAAAAGTCAGACAAGACCACTTGAAGCCTAATTTGGTCACCATATAGAGAAAGCACTTTTATTTCATCAGGAATTTCGTGAAAGAGTTGCAAGTTCTTTTCTCTTATCAACATCATGACTTGACTGACAATGGCATCTAAAATATTTCCCAGAACAAATTCTTCCATGTTTAGCTGCAAAGTGCTGCTAGTATTAGCATAAGATATGAAACATAAAGTCAGTGTTATTGAATATCAGTGTATAATCGGAAGACATGACTGTATGTAGGAAAATAAGTATGCATGGAATGAAAGCGATATTTTAAGCATAAATTTTAAGAGACGAAAAAGGAAAGTACTACTCCAAGAGAGAATATAGGCCTATCAAAACAAAAGAAAAACTCCTACCCTTCATTAATACTTCCTAAATTGGTATCCTCAATAATTGCCATGATTTGTCTTTCACATGCATCACTGGTGTCAAGAAATTGTTTTTGGTTTTCTGAAACAGTTGTACTTTCGAAAAGTTTGTGTGTGAATCGTATGCCATTTAAAGGTTTCTTCATCTCTTGTAGTATATAAGCCAACTCTTTAGATTCAGAAATGTTTTCTCTGCCTCTTGGCTTGTGTTCTTCAGAGGACTGATTCAGGTCTGGTGTCACAACCTGCAAGAAGCAAAAACAGCCAAGCATATTCCCACCAGCATCAATTCTCTTGTTTGCTGTTATATAAGTCTCCACAAATTCTCCATTTCTATCAAAAAATCCAAATGGTAACTTCTCAGAATCTTGGTCGCTTATTCCACGGTATAGTAAAATCATAAAATTAGTCAGTGTATCTTGACCTTTTAGTCGACAAAAACTTCCAAAAATTTCACCAGGAAGCAATTTTCCAATGACTTCATCTCTTTTCCAACCAGTTAGCCTTTCCATGGCTGCATTCCATTCAGAGCAGCAGGCATTCTGATCAGAAGAAAATATGGGTGGAATCAGTGGACTGAGACTCTGTATGATTGCTTTGTAATCACCTTCCAACTTGATGAATTTATCTTGAACTACTTTCTCATAAGTGATGTCTTGACCTACAAAGCATACCCCAACAACAGAATCTGTGTAGTCCCTACTAGTGCAAGCATTGACCATGAGATATACAACTTGCTTTTGTTGATGAAGCCCAAAGTGTTTTATTTTCAACTCAACACTTTTGTCCTCCTCGCCTGCAAAAACTAGTGATCGTTACATTACTATGAGTACGTAACTTTTAGGGACAAGGAAGCAAAATAAGATTGCAATTTAAACATTATCTTACTTACATATTCAATTATATAACACTAGTCATTACATTTTACATTCCAATTGGTGAAAATAATAGAACAACCTAAAAGACACGAGTTATTTGTTTGTCCAAAGCTTTATATAGTACACCAGAAATATTCAACTTGACATGTTCAGTGGCTCAGAAGTGAACCACCTCAAAATTAAATTTTAATTTTAGAAGCATGGGGAAGTAAAGGATATGAAATTGGATAATAAATGCTGAAGCTTTCAGCAATAGAGGGTCACCAATGTCTTATAATAGGATAGTATAGGAAACTATGTTGGGTTCAGTAGCTGATCCTGTGAAAGGATCAGTACAAGTTTCACGAATTGAATATTTAAGACCAACATGTGGAATCGAATTCTAGAAGACCTGCTGCTGCTAGCAACTACAGTACAAGTTTTTCCCAAATGATTTGTGAATATCATTTGAGAGAGTTAATTAAGTTAAAACTCTAAATCTACTTTTATCTTTTCTACAACAATTGATTTACCTTGCAAGGCTCTGCTTAGAGTATTTTTAAAAGTGTCACATGAGTCCGCATGTATAATTTCATTTACCACGGATTTTCCCATAGCTTCACTGCCTTGTAGACCTGTCAATTCAGCAATCTTTGAATTCCATCCATTGATTACGCCACCTGAATCAACCCCAAAAATTGGAACTGTTGCTGTCTCGATCAATCTCACCATTTCAAGAGCTACTGAACTGAGTTCATCCATTGCTCCAGTTGCAGTGCCAGTTTTCTGTACATAGTTTAAAGTCTTTGGGCTGGAGATCTCGGCGTCTCGGAATGAATCTCTCATTATTAGTTGTAATGAGTGAATAGCATTGATCTCTGACACTTCCCAAGGCAAACTTTTGCTTTTGACTACTTCAAGAAAAGCTTTAAATGATGATCTTGGGTTCATTTTTCCTCCATCATCCCTATCCTCTGGATGGTGCTTGGCTCCTCCCCATTTAACTTCCATAGCTGTGTGAGACCTGAACCAGAACAAGAAATGTTCTGAATTGATTCTTGCCGTGGCCATGCCACAAACCGCATCACCCAGTGAAGCAGCACCTGGATAACCTGCATCGGCTAAACTATCCGTTGTCAAACCTGTTGAGTCCCCATGACTACTACGTAGCCATTCTGCGATGTCTTTTACCTGTGCTTCAGTTGGGGATGTGCCTAACAACCAGCAGTTTCCATCATAAAACAAGGCAGCCCCATCACACTTCACAAGATCCATAATACTTGGAGACTGAGTCACAATGCCGAATGGTGCATCACGAAGGAGCATGTCACACAGTAAGGTTTGAGTTTTAAGAATTCTCTTTTCTGCCATTTGTGATGCCAATTGAATCTCCATGTAAAGTTGCAGTCCAAAAGCCTGCATTAAGAACTCACAAGCATAGCGAACCGGGAAAGACACATAGCGTGGTGAAGTGTGATGACAAACTAGCAAACCCCAAAGCCTTGTTGCATCCTTTCCATTGACTATAATTGCCATCACAAGAGAGGCAATTGATCCCATGTTGGCCATGTACTGTGTGTGACAACCATGTGGTAACCTAAGGGTTGAATTCACCAAGCAAAGAGGTTGCCTTAATTCTTCACTCTGAATGACCTTAACTGGCTTTGCATGGCAATCACAAATCATCCTGACCCGGTTTTGCTTGAACAAGAAGCGAGAAGCTTGAGGGATATCTGTGGCAGGATAATGTAAACCCAAGTAAGGCTCCATATCTGACCTCCTAATCTCAGCTACAACCTCACCATGATCATCCTCGTGAAACTTATAAACCATAACCCTGTCATATCCAGTAAGCTTCTGCACTTCCTGAACAACTGTGTCACACAACAAGCCAATATCTTCCCCAGGAAGAGATTGCAGCCTAGAAATAGCCCTCACAGCCAGCTTCTGTGATTGAACCGCCCCAGCAAGTGACAATGCTGTATCACTCAACCGTGCATGCTCCAAATCAATCACAACCCCAACATCAATCCTGTGCAGTATGGCATAAAATGGCTTCTGGGTTGTCCTCGCATAGACCCAAATCGGGTTCAGAAGAGAAATTTCCCTGGAAGCCACAGCTTTTGCTAGGGAAGCCCCTGAAGGGGGAGTGAAAAGGGTTGTTGCATTAACCCCAATCAAATCTATGAACTGCTTAGAGTCAATTTGCCTCTCCAAACCCAACAACTGAAAACAATTCTCACTGTACCCAATGATCCTAAAAGTGGCTTCCTCAATTGCAAGCATACAACCAAAGGGTTGGATAAGACCACCCCTTTGGATTTTGGACAGATATGCAGTCATTTTTTCCCCGGACACTAACCTGGGAGGATCAAGGACCATCCTGGAGTAGTCAAATGATTTGCCAGACACACCAGACTGCTCAAACTCAGCCAGAATCTCAGCATCTGCACTGTATTGAGCCAGTGTCTTGTCCCTCTTGCTGTTCATGTTGCTTTCAGCTGATGTGCTCAAGCTCGTGTCTTTCAGCTTCCCTCTACTTCCAAAGCTCATTTTCAAGGCTCTGCGACAAAAAACCAAATGTATTTGCTTACCTTGTATTGCACCTTCTATGAAGCCAGCTTGATTCTAGCTTTTTACTAGTGTGGTTTGTGAAGGAGATATATACATATACACATATACATAGTAGATACCCTCAACACGAAAATTTGGGAAGATAGTTTTTATTCAAAGTGCATTGTTCTTCTGTTGCGTTAAACCGACAATGAATTGCCCTATGATGTGCACCTCAACTCACCCCACTTAATGTCTCTCCCATGTTGTTTTCGTTCGGTCCAATCCATGCAAGTTTCTACCCTCTCTAACTTTTACTGCCAAACACATAATCAATTTCCAGCCAACCAGTTTTGGCAGTAATTTTAGGAAAACATTTACAACTTGGTTAACTTGGAAACCTTCACTTAGTTTATTTGTCTAAAAGACACGACCCTATAATTCCACCTTCTCATTTCACTGTTACTTTTCCCTCTTTTTCCACGAATCCAGGAAAACAACATAGGATGGAGTAAAGGGCAGACTCATGGCCTACTCTTGCAATATTGTGTTTCATTTTGGAGCAAAATCATTTTTTAATGTTTACTCACTTCACAACATTGCTTCTTCTCCATTCAAAGGTGTCAAATCCAAATTCAAGAAACAATTTTCAGCTTGTAATCAATATTAGTTAAAACTATTTTCTCTTTTATTCTAACTACAAGACCTGTCATTGATATGCCTCATGAATGGATAAATTCTCTAAATGCAATTAAGTTAAAAACATTATGAAGCACTAAATTTAATAATTGTTTTGAGGTTTTTGTGTCGGTGATTTGAAGGACAATGAAATAGTGAAGTGAAAAACTGAATGGACAAAAGATGAACCGTGAACCACACAAACTGAGATAAGAAATGCGAATGCGGTCCTTGTGTCTTTGTTCCATGGTTTGTCCAAGATGACCACACATGCTTTCACTCAGAAAAACCATGTTTTATTATTATATATGCTTTTACTTAATTTATTTATAAAAAAATTAAATATGTTTTTTTTTTCTAATACTATAATGTCAAATTTATCCAAATAAGAAACTATACAAATAAATCACGTTTACAATTTTTTTACGTGAATTAAAATGTTAATTTGTCACGTAAAAAAATTACAATATTATAAGTTTTGAAATAAGAATGAAAATCAGTTTCGCATATTTAACGATTTTTTTAAAATATTTTTTATT
>Ga0123341_1000343_pt1 | contig 26501 bp, 16 predicted proteins | sample Turbeapinknodule_FD_89959 | JGI IMG/M metagenome (GOLD analysis project Ga0123341, IMG submission 89959) | Root nodule microbial communities of legume samples collected from Mexico - Turtle bean Mexico pink nodule | ecosystem: Host-associated > Plants > Roots > Nodule | place: Mexico: Nepantla...
CAAAAAATAAATAAATTAAAATTCAATTTTGAATGTTTTAAAATTATCTATTCCAATCCAAACAGAAGGTAAAATAAAAGATATTTTATGAAGTTACAAATTAAAGTGATATTTTTAAAAAATTGAAGACTAAAATTAAATACACGTAAAGTTGAGATATGTAGATCTTGTAAAGAAATTTTAATTTGTCATTCTTAATTATCATATAATGATAAATTTATTATTTTTTGTATAACTATCTTAAAAATCACATCAACTTCTAATTTATTAACTATCTAAATATGTTTAGAGTTTATAATAATGATGCACTAGTAGTGAAAAACTTTTTACACTGCAATTTAATTACAGATTATTATTTTTCATATGATTTCAAAAATAATTAATGTAAAAGCCATCAAACTTATCATAAAATTTATGATCACATGAGAAGGTAGTAGGTGAAGTCTTTCTTCTCATTTTTATGAATAAAACTTAAACTGTCTAAATTTTTAAGTCTAATAGGAGTTTACTCCTTTTGAAATTGTTATTCCCTGATCGTATGAAATGACTTACCGTGTGTTGTTGACATGAACCATGCATGGAATATAAATAAATTTCGTATATATTCTCGTAAAAATGGGTGTGAATTGAAGAAATTGTTTACTTATTCCCACAATTCTCTCCAAAGAACAAGGGTGTAGATTAACTTTCATTTCCTTGTTTATCACGGTAAGAAAACTATTACAGATTAGATTAGATTTTATTTTAAAGATAAAAAGTATTTATATTTAAAGTATTTTTTTTATTATTAATAAATATTTTATAAATTAATATTTAATTAGTTAATAAGATTTTAGTTATTAACTTTAAAAGTTGTTCTTGCTAGGAAGATGAGACTTAGGGAACTATTGAAATCTTCGTCTTCCTCCTTCGGTCGGGCAGGTTGTTGGGTGCTTGACTGGGGTCCTTCTCGTCTTTGTGCTTCTCCTTCAGCTCTCGGTCTCGGGTGAACACCGAATGGGGTACCTGCGGAAGGTACCCCGACGCTCAAGTCAGTAAAGCGGGTGATCAGTATTCGGGTAGGTGCACAGTAATAAATGACGTACATTTCTCTTTGGGATGTGTGCTATTTATATTATTTTAATGGGCTTACCTTACTGGGTCTGATTAGTGGAATGGATCACACTTATGGACGTATTACCTAATCCTTAATGACAGGTTAGCTTCACTGACCTTGGTTTGAGCATTAATAAATGTATGGGTTGGCCAAGTCGACCGTGACGATTTCTCTCATCTCGGCCAAGTTCTCACAGTCTCGGTCAGCAAGCCCGAGTCTCGGTCAGGGTGACCGGATCTTCGGTCTCGCCCGTATCAGTACAAAATTTAAATAATTAATAATTAAAATTTTAGTAATTAATTAGATACTAATTTTAAAATTATTTATTAATAATAAATACTTTAAATATCAATAATATTTTTAAACTTTAAAATAATAATTAATTTAATAAATTGAGTGAATACTAACTTTATTTTAGTGTATTGATAAAAAGAAGGGAGGACTAACACGTATTAGGAAAGAAGAAAAGAAAGGAAATGACATGATCATGAGTCATCAGAAGCTGATGTAATGTTTTGTTGAAAGTGGTGGTGGAAGATTCTGGAAGACACTAGTAGACCACTCCATAACTTACACTGGATTCCCATTTAGCTACAGCCATTCCCTCCAAAGGCATAAGTTCCTTCTCTACAAATGTTTGTCCCTACTATAGACACACAATTTTAACAACACTTAACTTCTACATCTGTATATTATAAGAAAATATATGTCCAAAGTAGTACACACAATGTTAGACATCATTAAAATTCAAATCTTGTACTACTTGGTCAAGAAATAGAAGTTGCTGCCACTTGTATCAACCAATGTTTCTAAAAAATTATCTTTATATAGTTTAACATGAAACAATTCTTTCTGTACAAATTGAGGGTTCTTAATTATTTATCCAATTCTCTTTTAAGATCGAAAAGTAAGATTAGTTTACCCCTTCAAATGCAAAATCTCTTTAAATAAAAGATAAAACTAATCTATAGTATATAAGTATTAGCAAACCTCAATGTTTATTAGATCTACTGTGTTATTCAAATTACTATTGAACCTTCATAGGTATTTAGTCTCACGTTTTATATGTATATGTTTCAACACTTCCTAATAATGAGTAGCTGGATTCTTAACAGACAAGACAAGTCAAATTATTTTTAAAATATAATCAGAATGCCAAAAGAACAAAAAGAGATGCTGAAAGCTACTGGTTGGCCGGTGAAGTATAAGACACATAAAGTGTAGATAACTTTGCTGGTATTTGGTTTATGCTCAGCCAGTTTTACTCATGAATGCTGCATATGTTAACTTTAAAGGATTAAAACATCTAATTGCATAAGCATCTTCATAAGCTGGATTAAGAAAATTATTGAAATAAGTTAAATAGAATTTGTTTTAGCAAGTTCGATATAAAAACTCACAGAATTAAGCTAAAGAATTTATGAAGGTATTTTTATAAGCACAAATAGGGTCTGTAGAAGATACTGTAAAAGCCTCCTAAAAATAGTTGGTTTCTATGTGGTTGCATGACTGCGGTGACTTCTGCATAGCCTAACAGTCTCAGGTTACCTGTTTGAAGCTTGAAATTCGAGTTAATAAAAAATTAGAAGCTAAAATGTTGGGTACCTTCCATCATCAGGATGTTTAGCAATCATATTCTTGAACCACTTCTTCACGATTTCTTGTACTTTATCATCTATCCACACATATATGTTGGACCACCATTATGACTGCAACACTCAAATATTCGGAATAATTAATATCTTTTTGGCATGAGCCTAAATATCAATTTATTGAAGACATTATGTGTATCCAAAATATCATCTTAAAACCAAATGAAATCATTAATATAATTCATGCAAATTCGTGTTGAAAACATCATCTGTATAAACTAATCTGTATAAACTAGTCTATATATAAACTAGTCTACATATAATACTTGTCCATCCAGCAAAGAATATTAAATAAGCATCAAGGAAAAGTTGATTATACATTTGTTTTAGCTAGAAACATCAATAACTAAGTTTATTACATTATTACAGCTGGTTAATCGAACCAAAATGGCTGCTTATCTAAGTAGTATGATACATGGAGCACATAAAAGCTGTGACGGCAATATGAAGGAGCACACAAGTGAAGACAACTGAGAAAGTATTACATGATCAAGAACATATGTTCTTGGTCCATCTCCGTGAGACACATTATTTACTCCTCTGAGTATACGTATTACGTGGAGAATGACCAAGATCACATAGTCCTTGACCATGTAAAGATATCTTCTTATACACCACCACGCCCAAGCTTGTTGCGTATCTTACTGATATAGTCAGAAGCCAATCCATCAACACACTGCTCTTTCTTTGGGTTAACATCAGTAGGGACTCTTTCTTGATAAATCAAATGTTCAGTTGATCCATTGCTCCCGCATGATTTGACCACATATGTGGGGTTTGCACGACTCTGTGGCTGTTGTGACCTTCTGCTTGTAGGTAATTGATCAGGAACCAGTGCTTCCTCATCAGAGTCCATATCAGACTCTGGACCAGCCTTTCTAGTACTAGTGGCACCAAGAGTCTTCTGTGCAATAGAGAAAGAAGACAGCTTAATGATATTTACTACAAGCTTCATCGATTTCTCACAAAGAGACTTCTCATTCTTGGACTTGATTCTATCCATGATTTTTGGCTTAACCAGATCCTGGTGTTTTAAGAGATGGTTATTGCAACATTTTTAAGCAAGGTCTATTTATAAGCATAGGATGTAGATGGGTGGGTGAATTGGTCTTTTTGGGTTCTTTCTGGTTTCGTGTAAACCCTCATCCAAATATATCCTAATCTCAGTTTCTTTGGTGTGTGGATCCCTTGCTCATTCAGTTATATGAAGGTTCTTCTGCAAAGAGTAGAGCCCACGTAATTATAGACAGAATCTTGTTGCTTTTGTTGCTGTATGCCGAATGAAAACATGTAGTAGCACACATAACATAAATAATTGGTTTGGTCCCTGGCTGCACCATTCGTTAAAACCATTAAGATTCTAGGCTTTATAAAACTATAACGGGCAAAAAGTAGATTTTAGTGACTGGTGCACATGGCCAGAGATTGGGGAGATTTTACCCTGGTCTTATATCATTCACGTAGTTCACATGCTACGGAGGTTTGATATTTTATTATGTTTGGGTTACGCGAAGTCGTAAAGTCCTGAAGGTATAAGATTCTTTCATTCTGCTAATCTCCTATTTGTGTTTTTCAGAATGTTACTGTTTCTTAATGGTTGTCTTTACATTTTAAATAACGATTACCTTACAAATTACGCTTTTGTGGAATCGTCTCATCCAGTGTATCTGACACGACTAGTGTCAAGCATGCAGTGATGGAAGGAGGGCCCATCTCAAACAACCACCCAAGATCTGACCGTTTATATTAGACAAATGTTTTTATAGATACTTTTATTTGTGCATTCCTACTTCCTACCCAAAATATAAAAAACGTGCGTTTTTTTGCAGGGAAAGGAAACATTGGTACCATCAATTGATAGCTGTGTTCAATGAGCAATGATGAAATGCATCAACTTAAAGTTGTATTGCTGCAAACACTTCTGATGAATAAGTCAAATATTTTATACACCCTCACCCTCTTTAGGGCCCTGGCTGATTAAATATGTTAATGTTGACCTTAATGGAAGGCAACGCAATTTAAATCTCTACCTTAGTTTAAAACAAGAACTAAACCAAGCTGCACAAACATAATTGGCCATATCCCTAAACATTCTCTATTCTCTGCAATGGGCCATTACAATATTCACTTAAAAGTTTACTTTGAAAGCAGACGGGGTGGCTCCTTGGTCAGAGAAGTTTTTGGTTACTTGTAAGCTAAGAAAGCTCACAATCAGAAGATATGGGTTACTTGTCTTATTGAAGTCAATTTTGATACATTGATCCATGTACAGATTTCCTTCATTCTAGTGAGCGAGATGAAAGCCAAGGGTTGGGTGCCACATAAGTATAGCCCTGGAAATGGTCACCTGCTGTAGGTGTGGTTGCTGGCGAGTCATTAGGGGGCATTGCTGTCCAACATTTGTCAAAATTAGCTGTACAGTCTTTCCCAGACACATCTGGTTTAAACTTTGGTTCCACTTCTCTTGCCTCCAATTTTTTCCAATTGATTGACCTAAACCATTTATGACTTTTGATTTGGTCATCTCCATTTGGCCCATGTCCTAACCTTGTCGCTGGATCCTTTTGCAGCAACTGTAACAAGTAAACAGAATGTACAGATTTTAGAATTGGATCCCTCTATCTCTGTCCGTACATATTTTTTCTTTAATCTCAAACAAAATATTTGAGAACATCACGTCCCAGAATAGGAACTTTTACTGTATCCTAGCATTCTTCTATATTATTTTTCAACGCTATCCTTTGAATGTTCATACTTAGTAGCAAAATAACATCTACATAAATGTGGTAAACGTAAATCAATTTTTTATTTCTCTAGAAATTGTCATTAGGTAAGGAAAAATTGATCGTAGTGCAGATGCTTTTACTACCTTTAATTTTGTATTTAAAGAAATTACTCACTTTGTATTTTGAGCAAGATGATCAGATCATGAGTGTGGCTGTTTACAAAGTAACCTTGAAAAATACTGGAAAGACATCGTGGTACATTTTTTTCACTAATTTCTATTAGAATATTCATATCATTTAAAAAACATGATTTTCTTTTTGAATAACATACGTGAAATCCAAATAGATTAACATAGACAACAGAGTCAACTTACATACTCATGAAATAAAACAAATTGGCGTTTTAGTTTTAAAATATTTTGATAAATACTATCGTTAACAAAATATCGGAATTGTAATTTTGAAAAGGTCAATAGATGAGTTCTTTGAAAATGAACTTAGACTGGTTTTGAGAAAGATATAAATTTAAGTTTCGGGTTGACATATATTTAGGTTCACTGTGCATGTGAAGACTATACAGGATAAATGTCAAATTTATGTTTTCAAAATAGAAGTATCCACATAGAAATTAGATAGGATCACTTTTGGAGTAAAGTATACGATTTCACACATAAAAAGAGATCATACAATTAAGTTGTGTTCAGGTAACATGCATATTATACTTGTAAGTGCACGTGAAAGAAGATGAGAAAGTAGAGAAACATAATGGAAGAAAACCAGATATACTGTCGTCTACTTACTCCTTTGAGTAATGAGTGAGCTTCACTGGTAAGGAATGGTGGAAGTTTAACTTTCTCTTTAATAATTTTCTCCTGAAGTTTCTTTCGGTTAGTGTGTGTAAATGGTGCCTGCCAAATGAAATCATAAATTATGACAAGTTAATGCTTCCCCTTGTGTTCTTACATAGAAAATAAATGAAATAGAAAAGGTTCCTCAACAGCAATTAAACAGATTCATTCACAAATAAATATTGAAAAATAAAAAGAATACATTGATCTTCAATAAGGTCCGCATTGAAATAATTAGGTTCAACACTTTCGATTACCATGTAATTTGAACTTAAATCGACCTCATCCGCCTATAGTAAAATTTAGAGTCATGCATATCTGCTGACTCAACCATCTATTGGATAGGCAACTAAGCCTTGGCCAAGACATACCTATCTTCATTAATAACGTTCTCTATTCAAGGCCAAATACTTAATGAACTCTAATTTCTAACCGTGCATATTGTTATTGTCCACATATAATCCCAAGTATTCAACTTTAGGTACCTTAAGACAATGATAAGTGTTAGAAAAAGTGTTGTTAGCATTTTTGGTGCAGATAGGCATTACCTTCCCTGTTAGCATTTCATACAACAGGATACCAACACTCCACCAATCCGCATCCTTGTTATGGCCTTTAGCCAGAAGAATTTCAGGAGCCATATATTCCACTGTCCCACAAAGAGAGTTTGATCTTCCCATTTCATCAATCTCTTTTGACATTCCAAAATCAGTCAGCATGACCTATACACGGGCAGAGCAAATATCAAAGTCGAACTATACAGCTCAGCCATCTAAGATATTCAACGGTGAAGTTAACAAACTTGATATATCAGAATTAGGAGCACAACCCCACAAGGTGACATAAAAAACAGAAGGCAATAAGACTATCAAAAGTGAAAGCAGCAAGAACAAAGTTGACGCAAGAAAGAAGGCATAGTAAGTATGGGCATTATTATTACATGCCCATGAGAATCCATTAGAATGTTTTCAGGCTTAAGATCCCGATGCACGATGCCTTTGCTGTGAAGATGTGAAACAGCAGACACTATCTCAGCAGTGTAAAGCCTTGCCTGATCCTCACTACTCCACACATACACCAAACCAAAAGGATGATTAAAATTAAATAAACGTTGAATACGTAGCTTGCAACACATAAGATGAAGAAAAAGATACCTGAAGATACCCTGGCGATACAAATGAAAGAAGAGATGCCCTCCATTTATAAAATCCAACACCAAATATAACTTAGATTTGGTCTGCACATAACATACAGAGTAAGTGATTGTATGAATGAATTGAAGTGAATTAGGATAGTGAGTTAGAGACCTGAAAAGAGTAACGTAGCTGAACAATGAAAGGGTGAAGAACTTTAGTGAGAATATCCCTCTCCGCTTTCATGTAATCAACATGGTTTTTCTTTATGACGGTGTCCTTTCTCATGACCTTCATGGCGAAGACCCCGTCACCATCGAAGCAATTTCCTTTTTTTCTAACAAGAAAGACTTTGCCAAAGGCACCCTGCCCTACAACTCGGAGAATATGAAAATCGGAAGGTCCAATCTTAACAGGGTCAGAAACAAGAGGTTCCTTTTCTTCGTCTTCGTCGTCGTCCTCGTGGACGAAGTAAAGAGGGGTGGAAGAGGGATTGAAGCGCGGGGAGGGGCCCACAAAGGAGTGGGACCTACTGTGGATGACGTGTGGGCTTGTGATGGATGGGGATGGGGATGGGGAAGAAGAAGAAGAAGAAGAAGGGATGATGAGTTTGGTGAGGTTCGTCTTCTTCTCATATGTTGACACCATTTTTCCTTCCAGGGAGAGAAAGAGATGAGATTACATTGCACTTAGCATTCACTGAATCCAATTGGTGAATGATTGATTCGATTTGACGAGCAAAAGTGGAACTTCAAAGGATGGGTCCACGCGCTGTTCATGCTCCTCGCATCATCGCTCCAATAATAAATACATCCAAATTAAGGTAATCATTTCATAAGAGTTATATTAAGGATCATAATTGGAAGTTCTGAATCTTATTAAGGCCATATCATTACAATATTTTTAATGCAAGGTGTTATACTACTTTTTCTTTTTTACTATTCTCCTTCTAGATAACATACAATATCTTATTTAATATTTAATTTCACGGTAGATCTTATTTTGATATTTTAAGTAAATTTTGTTAGTTTCACAATTTCATCTGTATTTAAGTTTGTTGGTAGAAAAATATTTAAAAAAATCTTTATATTTTGAGGTGTTTCACTTGTTTTGTTACCCTAAAGCATCGTACAACAATTGAATTGCAAAGTCACGCAATTCATTCACTACTTCAATCGAAATTCAATGAATTGGCTTCCAATTGTTTCTTGTGGTTGGAGAGAGGTGGTTGACAATGAGCGAGGAGATGAGGGAAAAGAGGATTTGGAGAGGGTCATCCAAGTAATGGTGGTGCATCTGGACATTGGCAGAACAAGATTGTCCAAACAAGGAAGGAATTAAAATATTTACATAATTGGTAGAATCATTAAGCGGAAGATATTATATTGATTACTTTTAAATAATTATAATCAAAGGAACTAAATCTAGAAAATTTAACAAAGAAAAGAACCATTAATAAAATATTTTGAGACTAATTTTGAAAATTTATTTGATTAAATTTCATTTGAGTTTCAGTAATTCCCTTGATTCCCTATTTTTCACTTGCGGTCATCAGTTGCCTTTCAACTTATCTATAATAATCTATAACTATTAGAATATCATTTTTGGTTTTCACGATTTGTTCGGCCTGTTTATGCTCAACTGATATACAAATTACTGACCAATGAACATATGGCAGTTGCTTCCTGCACCATATCATTGCAACCATCTCAGTGGAAAAGGCGAAACTGTCCTAAAAAAAAATTTCCAAAATATGTATTCTGGATTTTTTTTTTCAGAATGAAATTTTATGTTATAGATTTTTTTATCCGGAATGAGTTTTTCATTTTCATTTTCGAAACACAATAATTTCTTTTCTGGATTTTTTTTTAATTCTGGATTTTTTTTGTCCGAAATAGAATTTTAATTTTTTTTCCAGTTTTTTATTTCCAGAACTCAATAATCATTTCCAGATTTATTTTTTCAGAATGTATTATTTTCAATTCCAGATTTTTATTTTCGAAATTAAGGACATTTTTGGAAATTAAAAAAATATGTTGGGTGAAGGTTAAAAATGATTGAGTGTAGAAAGCATTTGCCTGAACATATACACGACTCTAACCTTCTGCATTTTACCAGTCACTGTTCTCGTTCGAGGTTGAAGATAAGGATTACTTTTCAGCGCCAACGCCAGTTCAGCTATAACAAACCAGCGTTTAGCTTCTCTTAATCTCCCAATTTAAAAACAGACAAAAGATGGTTGCTAATATAACGCTCAAACAAGGAAATGGAGCCTTGCATCAAAACATGGCATAGTCAAGAACCGCAATAGGCCCTCGTAGCTTTAAGAATGTATTCAAGTTTTTACTGTTAAATAAAATCCGGTGAAAATAAATTTATTCAAAAAAAAATTAAAAATCTTTAAATAAATAATTATTTATAATTTTAAGAACCTTTTGGCTATGAAATCAATATTAAAATATTATTTCCATTAATAAGAACTTAACATATTCTATTAGTGAAGAGCGTATCCACTCTAAATTTTAAGACGGTTTTGCCGCCCCATGCATCAAGAGCTTATAATAACTCTATCAAATTAGTCAATCATTCTATGTTCTTGACATCCCTCTTCGTTCATTTGAATAGATGAGTCAGACGAACCTAACAAAAATCAGTGCACAGATTCCAAATTTCATATTCATTCCAAACTTAAAAAATTGAAACAACTTATCAATGTTCTCTATTTCCCCCCACTTTTTCTGCTTCCATTAAATTACAATTGTATACCATGTAACCTCCGGTCCCCCCCAAAAATGACAACCGGGACAAACATCACTCACCAATCCCACATCTCAAGAAAAATAAAAGATACAACACCCTATTTAATTTCTTCCGGCCAACACAACAGATCATGCAGGGGCAAATTCTCCTGAAAAATTGGAGAATGATAATAGATAAAAAAAAAGAATATAAGATAGATAATACACAACCAACTAGCCTAGCCAACAGACAGGACCTAAACAAAATGGCCCTCCCTATCACAGGCATTTACCAATCGTCTATGATACATTCACCATGTTCAACTCAAGCGGTCTCAAAGCTTCTTGAACTATTTCCTGAACTGATCTGTTCCGTCGGCAAACATCTGAGAGCTCTTCAACAGGAACAGTAAGCCCATTAGTATCACCGCCGGATGCTGCATCAGAAAGAGCTTTCAAGAATCTTGATCGCTCCACATCTGTAACAGCTGTCGATGGAATTAATAAAACACTCTTTTTTGCCCATTCCAGCGCTTGCATCCCATATGATCGAGTTAACGCCAGTAGCGTATAAGATACCTGAGGAAGGAGCAAGTGTAAAAAAGAACAGAAGAGATAGTGGCACTACATCCCGTCAAAAGGGAACATATGCAAATAAAGACAGTAGACGTTGCGTGAGAAATTGAGAAATTACCACGTCCACTCGAGATTTTGGAAGTGCTCCCGTTAATGAAGCGACCAAAATTCTGGTGATGCTGGCACCTCGAGGAATAATTACACTATCTCTTATTGGTATAAATAGCTCCCCCATAGAGGAATTTGCAAGATCAAAAATATCAGCCAAGAAATGCAAAATGGAATTGGAAGCCTCCCTACACAGGAGGAAAACAGCAAAAAGGGTAAACAACCACACTAAATAAAAGTGAGCCATGGAGCAGCGTGAAAAGTAGTTACAACAGGATTTCTTGGCTCTCAACAATAAATAATATACAAAAGGATCATGAATACACATAACACCCTTTCCCAAGAATGGATGATGCTTTTTAAGTTCTTTTCAGTTAGAGACTGTACCTATGCTGTACTGTGATGCCAATCATAGAGCAATCGACTAATGAAGGAAAAACAGATGAGGGAATAAACAGTTGAGGACAGTAGCGAATACACCTTGACGCCAACAAGAAACAATCATCGGCTATATCAGGACGGGCTGTGAATTCCTGCAGCAAAAAAAAAATAAAAATCAGACATTAAAAGACTATCAACAGATTTGAAAGAAAGTACTACAGAAAAGTCACTCAGATCACCTGAATATTTGTGAGAAGACGTGTTGTATGTTGAAAGAGCGCCTCAATCAAACTTTTTAGGTAGTCAGCACAAGATGGATCAGAACCAAATATCTGAAATGCAAGATATCAACCACCAAAGTTATGCCAAACTAGTTCATTGACCACACCATGAAGAGGAAGGATTTTGTACAACCTATAGTTGATGGGATAATTAGGTTATATCTACCAATCTTTTCACAGAACAAGTCATTTTATCAGGAAAAAAATCAGTGGAGTAAATTAGTCGAGGAAGCAAAGACCAGAAATAAGAAAGAATATACAAGTAGAAGGGCACATGGAAATAGGTAAATTTGGTTTTTCTAGGTAATATATAAGTAGAATAAGAAACTGGGGGATAAGGAGAAGTCATCGGAAAAAGCATTTCCAATACCCATATGTTCACAGGCCTCATAGCACAGTTGTTTGGACTTGTTATCTTGTCTATGAACCATGTTCTTTCTTCACACTTCAGTCCATATTTCCTTAATTGGTCCTTTGGTCTGTCTTTACACATCTATTCGAGTATCAATGCTAGAATAAACTATTGATCATATACCAACATTTTCACTATCCTGCTATGGTATTTTCCAGCTTGGCCATACCACACCCTGGTCAGGGACTGATAACCATGCACTCATGTTCACCCAGGATAAAAAAAGATCTTTCTGTAAAGTTGAAATGTATTTCTAATACCAACATAGCATCCACTATCCTTCTATGATTGGCCACACCACACCCTGGGTCAGGGACTGATAACCATACACTCACCTTCACCCAGATATCTTTGTTTCAAGTCGACATATATTTCTAAAACCATTTTCTGTATGCAGACTCGTTCATATAAAAAGAAATTTTCTATCACGCACAATGAAGGTATCTATTGAACTAAAACCATATAACTTCGGAAACATTTGGTTATAAGGAAAGGCCAGTGACACAGCAACATATGAATACCTTTATAACTTCACTGGAGAGATAAAGAAAGCATGGTTGGTGGTGCTGCCTATATAGACTCTGAATCTCTTCCAGCATGGCACCAATTGTGAGCCCCATGAATCTTCCAGAAGTTCTCACCTAGAAACAAGCGATAGAATATTGCCACGTGACATTCAATAATACAAACTAATCTTTTCAACATTCAATATACATAGAACCAGAGTTGAGCATGTACAGACTCTTTAGGAGGAAGATACCATCTGGTAACTGACAATAAATTTTAAATCTGAACTGCTGACTTGGCTGACAAACAGCCAACTGAAAACATGGCTTATTACATTTCAGTAGAAACACATCATAAACATAGTGTGCTGCAACCACATGAAAACTATGGATGGAGACATCATGACAGATTTAGACATAGTAAGCATGGGATGAAACCACACAAAAATTGTAATAAGTTAAGATTAATGCCTAATCCATATTGAATGACTCTACCAACAGATGCCTTTCTCATTTTAACAACTTCCTTCACATTGACAAAGTGTAAATGGAGCAGAGTTAATTATTTAGCTTACTCACTGCATATTTACATGCGCGGCAGAGAGATTCCATTGTTCTCATGTCCCAAGCACGACTGGCATCAATGTCATTATAAAGATGTCTTAGACAAGAAATCTTCAAAATATAAAAGAATGAAAATGAAGCAAAGAAAAAAAAAGATAATCAGGGACGACTTACAGATCAAAGATAGCCTTAAAAATAGGCCATAGCCGTTGAATAGCATCTGCCACAACTTGAGGATGATGTACATATCTAAAAGCAGATTCAGTTACGTGTTAAGGATTGTGATAAATGGAGTTTAAAAAAAGGGTGATGCTTGAGGCACTTAGACAACATCTATTAATTAGGGAACACACCTAAAGATGTAAGCAAATCTATCAATGTGAACTGTTAACTGACGAGAAGGTCTTTTACTCAAGCTTTCTGGACCTAGAGCAATAGCTTCCTGGTGGAGCAAAATATAAAATAGAACACAAAATAATCAAAAGAAAATTTTATAACTGAAAAGTGTCTGCAAATTGAACACTAACCTGTAAAGGTTAACACAAAATAATCAAAAGAAAATTTTATAACTGAAAAGTGTCTGCAAATTGAACACTAACCTGTAAAGGAGTTATGACTGGTATGCATAACGCCTCAAGAGCTCTCGTAGCATCTTCTGGAGGAAGTTCAGTAACGACCATACTGCATGGAAATTGAAGATGTTCAAGTCAATATCATTGAAAAGGTAGAAACAAATCAAACATCAGCATACAAACCTATATGTTAAAATTTAAAGCAACCAAATTACCTTAATGCTTCAACCAGATGCAACGAGTCTTCAGCAGGAACTTTGAAACTATCTTCTCCATTAACCGTCTTGTTGTAGATGTGGAACAGACCCTCTAAGCATCCACAAAGCTTTTTCCGGCAGTCTGAAATCAGAACAAAATACAAGAGATTATTCACATCAAATAATCAAATCATTGTAAATCACCAACTTGCATCCTCAGGCAAGAGAAGATTTTTCATAAGCAAGGAGTTATGGCTTGAAGGCATTTCTACTTAAAAAACATGAGAACAGAGATGATTGAATTCTTGACAACAAGATCATAGACTGTTATTATATCAAGAACCAACTATTCCCCAACAGTTGAAGCTGTTGGGTTAAGGCTTATTCCATTCATTCAATCAAATACTGTCTCAATTAAATAGGCCACGAAAAAAATAATGGAATTAAAACAAAATACCTCGTTGTCCATCCAATATTTTCCTTTTTATTCATTTTGCGAAAAATTCTAAGAATCACTACAGCCGTTGTTAGGTAAAAGCAGACATAAAAGTAAAATTACGTTCCTGCAAAACCTTATTGAAAAAAAAAATGCTTCCTTAAACAAGCTCATGTCTTAAAAACAATAATGTTTTCATCACTGAGTATGAAAATGACCAAAACAATGCTCCATGCAACACTTCATAATCAAAACCACAAAGTTCAGAAGTTTATTTGTTTTCATTCAAGGTAGAGTCGCTAATCTTTGCCATGTTTGCACTGAATATCATTGTAACTCACCAAGCTAACTCTTCACCATTCCAAAACATAAAAAGAAAGTGCACAAATATACTCAGAGTAGTTGGCTATACCATCACATATGTGTCTAAATGCCAAAGCAGCAGCAGCTGCACAATCTTCAGATGTACCCATGCCATTCATTAGGATATCTAAAACCGATGGCAGTACAGACAGTCCACAAGACGCAGAATCAAGCCATTTTGAATAAGCTCCAATAGTTAAACACACTGAAAATAAAGCAACCAGACATGAAAAGTATTTTATTAGTCAGGTAACATAATGAAATAAAAAATTACAAGGACTGGGAACTAAAAAGTTCATCAGGAAGAGAAATAAATAAAGGGCAGTACACACTTTACCTGTCTGAAGTAGTTGGGGTTGATGAGGAAGTTTCGGAAGCAAAGCCATGATCTGTATGAAGGCAAAAAAAAAATACTTATGGACTTGCAGAAGAATGGAAGTAGACAGTACCATTGTATTAGACAATGAAATATGGTAAGCAAGGAAAATTTGAGACATTGGAGGTGGGAAAAACAGGATTTTAGGGGTATAGTCAGCATAAGGAAAATAGATTTCATAGAAGATTAAGTCTTTGGAGATGAACAATTTAACACCCGAAGATAAACAACGTATAACTCTTATGAGCAGTAGAATATCTTAGGAAAATACAGGAAATCAAATATGTGAGTTGGTCTAGATAAAGGAGGTGGGTGCAACCGAACATAAGAAAGTTATAATCCAAGAGCAGAGTCAACAATGACTCAGGTTCTTTGCACCAAGATATCCACAAAAGAATTTAAATACAGATAGAAATTCGTCTGTGTAGACAAAAGGGTATAAAATTAAGGAAGTATTTTATAATGGATTAAAAGAAATTATTTGTAATATTTAGCAGAAGAACTATATAATAATTATTATTACAAATTTAAAGGTGGAGGCATACCTGAGGCATCACTTCTGCTTCAACAACTGACACATAATTCGATATAGCCCGAATACAAAATAAAGCAGCCTCAGCTGGTCGCCATTCCTTGTGTTCATTATTACCATGGCCAGATACAGCCTAAACAGGGCGATAAGGCAGTTCAGAAACAGTGAAGAGGTTTGGGAAATAACATTCATACATTGTTTAAGCAAAATCACATATAAGAAGCAGAAAAAACATGGCCAGCAGCTACAGTCTACTTACTGATAATAAAGTTAACAAGACATGCAAAAAAGTTCTAAACGAAACTCATGCAGTAAAATTTGTTTAAACCAGGTTATTTCACACCATTACAAGAACATTTGATTGTCAATAACAAAAGCATATTTTAATTAATGTTCGCACCTCAAGCAGTTTCATGTATAAAATTTTAAGTGTCGCATCACCACCAAGTACTGATGATGCATCTGTCAATACATCTGCAACAGCTGAAACACAAATTTCCAGTTAGAAATATTATCTAATTCTGGTTGAAATACATGTGTTAAGAAAGAATTAGCAATCAGTAAACCATAATAAAAGTTGTACAGCATAGTATTTCAGGGCAAATGGCCCCTCACACAAACAAGATCATCACTAACTAAAATACTCAGACAGAGAAACATTAGATCTTAAAAGTAAATTGCATTAGTAATAGCATGTGGCCAACAGATGCAATGAGCATCCGTTAACAATTTTCACAAAGCTTTCAGAGCATTAAAACTATTCCCTATTTTCGCTGAATGCAAACCCATGAAATTATCTGAAATCAAATTTCACGTTTCGAACTATACAGTAGTAATTTATGTTGTTTCATTATCAGTGTAGTTGTTCCTTGCATCCCACATATAAGAAAACCCATAACACAGGCTTCAACAAATCTTTGTCACTAAATACGACAAATTGTTAAAAAATGAGAGGAAATTTTCTAAATGTGTCTGTATCTTCACCACTCAGCAGATGAATTATTTACAACAATAATGATTACAAAGACAATAAATAACAACTACTACAAGTTTCAACAGAACAATTAAAACATCACAATTTCCTAAAGTACATTGAACCGTGTTACAATAACTGAACTACTTGGAAAGATAATAAACATTAAAAGCACCCATTTCCAACACAAATCAACTTTTTGTCCTGGATTTAAAAGATATGGCAACAGAAACTAACAAGAACAAAAGATATGATACCTTCCGAATGGAATTAAATAAGATAAACAATAGCCAGGAAATAGCGTCAATTTGACTATCCATGCTTCTCAGTGTAAAATAAGTATCAATTTCAGAACCAAATTGATGTCAAAAGACACTTTTCGGACAAACCAGTGCTTATTTAAGATTATGAGTGACAATAATGCATTAAACCAAAAAATTATTGCTAGATGGTTAATATGTCATCCATCATATATTATTAAACCAATGGATCAAGATATTATATCCAAGGAGCCCCCGTTCATGTTCTGAAAACAGTCCTTATAAAGAGAATTTTTAAGGGATGAGTAGGATCTTTTAAATGAGTCATGGATAAGGATTTTTCCTACATGTTTAATGGATCATAGATGCAATATTGTTTATCTGTGACCCATCCATTTTAATCCAACTTGATTTTTCTAAATCTTCTGATTTACACCCATGTAACAAAGAGAGACCAAATTGATGTCAAACTTCTTGGAGCCAATTGGGAACTTTCTTATACATATGGAGGACCAACGAGAGTGTAGTGTTTATATATAGCAAAAAACAGAGACCCCTTTATATTAATTAACAATCAGCCAAGAGACCACAACAGCTAAGAACCATCATAAAATTATCAATGCAAATTATTGTGTTCCAATCCATCCACAATGCAATACTCCAGGTACTTCAGAGCAGATTGTTAAGCTAGCTATAATGATGCAATTCAACTAAAAAAGTTACAGTAAAAAATATGTAATTTTAAGCACATTATATATCACAAAAACGGATATGGAATTATTTGTTTATATTAAAACAGTAATGAGTTTTTAACATTTAAACCATTTTAAAAAATAGTTTACGGTTAATGATTTATGCAGAAGAATATGCAAGGGATAAAAGAAATAATGCAAAAGAAGTAGAAGAGAAAGGAGATTTTGGGATCAGCATGAGAAGTGAGGCCACCGGTATAAGAGATAAATAATGTCAAGTGTGATAAATGAGGTTGTTGCTTTGCAATAGATGCAATGGTCAGAGTAACGAGTGAAAGAGGAGTTTAAAGTAATATAATAAAAACTATGAATCAGAACGCTGAAGCTGCGAGATGGAGGTCCAACAGATTTTTTTAACCCTGCCTGAACGGCTTCTTTAAGTGGTCATCTGAATAGCCTAACATAATAGCTTCTCTCCTAAACAGCTTAAATGTGAATTTATCAAATGCACAATAATATATGAGGAAAGCAAGCAGATGCATCAGAACAACACCATCCCATTACCATATTTGGTCTGCTTAAATTCCTTAAGATCCTCGTATGAAAGGTCTTGATAATCTTCAGGATACTGAACCCGAAAGATAACCTATAATAATCCATGAAAAAAGGAAGGTAAGAATACTACAGGTATTCAGTCAAGTTATGTATGATCGAATGCCATCAAAACATATATTTCATAATGCAACAAGAATGTTGTGAATAATTATGTAGATAAGTAAAAAGTCACATAACTTTTTAGCGTATACATATAATTACAAAACTGATATTAAGGTAAAACAAGAACTGGAAACCATGCACTGCTGAGGGTGTTTGACAGTTTCATAGGAAATTTTTAGTTCCAACATCTCACCAGTGATACAAGTGACTCATATGCACGACGGAAAACCTGCAGCCTTCTATTTCTCTCTGCTTCAATGCAAGCTTCATTACCATATGAAATATAGGACTCCCTGTCAGATTATATAATAATCATATTTCTGGTTAAAGCAGAGTCAAGTAAAAGGGTTTATTTGAATAAACTTCATAAACATCTCTAGGGAAAAAAATAAGAAACATAAAATGAGTTCCTTTATAAGCCAAAGTTAATCATCTTCTCCTGAAAATGCTTATAGAGAAATTTACCTAAACAAACCCTACAAATGCTATTTTCCAGAAAGGACAAAAATCACCTTTTGGTCAAGTTTAACTGAAGACTATGCCAAAAGTTAAAAGTCATAGAAGCAATATCATATTCAGGATGTGAAGCAACTTCCAACAATGCATGCACTATTAGCATTGATTCATCTGAACCTGAAAAATTCAGTTAAGACAATGCAGACCCAATAAGTTCAACACAACCAAAAACCACAAGAAACTTGCTAAGACATCAAAATTATTCACACAGTGCACGAGAAAGCACCAATTCTTCTCAAAGGGAAACCAACGAAGTTTATGACTATGTACAAGTACCGGTTGCAATCAGTTCCACGTATGAATCACCCATGTCGGCAAATAACCTAGCAATCGCCTTCACATCTTCCTCATCCTAGAAAAGAAGACTTGTAAGAAGTATAATATGCAACTGTCCCTAAAATAGCACACTATCATATATATAATGGATGAAACAAAAAACTAATCATTTTCTATACCCATGGTCATTCAAATAGTCATACAGTCTAGAACTGAAATCCTTAAAAAAAGAACTTTGGAATTTTATTTTTTTTTGGTTCAATTCATTAATTTGAAAAGGTACATCGACCTCTATATATAGAGAACTCTAACCCTAAAGTAGAGATTACAAAGAAATCTCTAGAATCTTCTAACTGCTTCTAACAGCACGCTTAATATCCTACTGTATGTTATTAACTATAATAGATATCTATAATCCCAGCTTGCAACTGAGATCATGAAATCATTCAGTGGGGAGACCTTTTGTAAGTAGATCTACTAACTAAAGCCCAGATGAAACATAAGGGGTGATAAGGCCACTATCCGGTTTTTCTTTAATGAAGTGTCGATCCATCTGTGTGTGCTTAGTCCTATCATGTTGAACTGGATTGTGAGCAATTCTAATAGCTGATCGTTCAACAAACTGAGCAAGAGGTACAGCATCCTTGTTATTTTCAAGCTTCAAACATTGATATTGGTCCAACTCAATCCATAAACCCTTCAACAATGCATAATATTCTGCAACATAGAGGGGTTGGCACCAAAGATCTTGCTTCCTAACTCAGCATGTAGAGATATCCTGTCACTGGAATAACTATTTGCAAGGTCTTCCCAAATTTCACGGGCATTGAAGTAGAACATATAATTTCTATTGTTTTTTGTAGTCATGGATCCCCATAGCCATGTAATAATTTGCAAGTCATCATTGTCCCAAATTCGGAAATTAGGGGTACCTGGAGATAAGGCCTCTCCTTCAATATGGTTGAACTTACCTGTACCCTTTAATGTGCACATCGAATAAATTGAGCTCACTAGAGATAATTTCAACCATTAAGGCAACTATCATCAAGTGTGGAAGATCAGCATTGCTTAGTGGAGTTGCCATGCAAAAATATAAAGGATTCCCCAACATCCTCCTAAATAAAAACAAAGAATAGAAAATAAAACAAAAAGAAAAAACAGTGTTGTCGTGAACAATACTCTTTTCAAAGGAGAGACACACCCCAATAATAGAAGGAAATTGGAGGCTCCGCAGCGATGACGATGACAACGGTGGAAACAGTAAGTGACAGAGAAGATTCCTAGGAAACACAAGTTGGGTGCATTTCTAGCAATCCCTATAATAAAAGGAAATGGGTGCACTTCAAGCAACCCTATAAAGGAAACGTAGCTAAGATGGTAAAGAAGAAATGCAAAAGCAAAGCCTTGCAAAGCCCCCAAGATCGGGAGCTCTAATACCAACTTGAAAAGGATTAATCTGAAAAGAAGATTTTTAGTCAATTCATTAATTTGAAACAGTATATCATTTTCTATGTGTAGAGATCTCTTACACTAAAGTAAAGATAACAAAGAGATCTCTAGAATCTTCAAAGAAGACACTTAATATCCTAGTGTAGTTTATTATCTATATTTTACTATATTTTCTCCTGGATAAATAGTTTAAACTCTTAAAGCCAAGATACAATATTATATATATATATTTGTTAATTTGTTAACATACAATCAAATAATTTTTAGGAGTAACCTAGCAAGTTATAACTACAAATTTCTTTAAATACACCCAAGGTGCAACTTGCTATCTTATGAAAAACAAATTAATATAAGTTAGCAAATGCATATGGGGTTGGCTAACTTACACCTACTAATTTTGTTAAAAGTTAGCAAACTATAACTATACACTCAAGGTGTAACTTCCTAGGTTAATCCTAAAAATCAAAAGGGTGTAACTTATATATGTATGTATGTATACACACATACATACACATCCAAGGCTGGCATGATTCACTACATATTTAGTATTGACAATCACAACATGGCTCTAAAACAATAGCTCATATTCCCAATCAACCAAGTCAGCATCATGACATTGTCGCAAACAAAAAAACACGTAAATTTCACATTACTTTTGACTTTAGCCATCGAGTAAATGCCAACAGAGAGAACAAAATTTGTAATACCACAAAAGAAAAACTGTCCCAGTATGCTTTGGAATAGGGCAATCTCTCATGCCCCAACACATGGAGATTGGATATTAATAAAGTATTTACCTTTGTAGAATCACTAAGTTGGGCTTTAAGATTCATAACTTGAGGTACAATGACTTGGATTAAGGGCATATTTGCAGAAACACCGTCAGTATTGCCTGCTGCTGTGTAATGTATTAACTCAGAAATGACTGCAAAAGAGCATACCCACAAGAGAAAGAATATTATGTTGCGAAATTAAAAATACAGTGAAAGCAATACCATGATTAAATCCCAGGTGACAATATAAAAGGAACAGCAGAAATAATCAAAATGGCGATAATATTACTTATACTGACTTTAGTGAGCAAATAAATTAGCTACAAATTTCTATTATCTTGTAAAAATTTGTTATAATTGATTGATTATGATGAAAAAATAATAGAGAAAATATTGATGTTTGATAAGATTACATAAACACTAACCTACATTATGTGTAATGTTATTCTAGGACAAAGTACTAGAGTAATACAATCATAGCAAAATGAAATGTTTTTGTCACATTGTACAAAAATAAGAAATGATAATAAAAGTAAATATTATATAAAGCTTTAACAGTTGTTTGGTACACAAACCTAATAGTAGAGTCAAACACAGTCAAAGCATTTCATCCCACCAAAATCATATAAAACTCCCAATACCTTATAGGATTACAACATCCATTCCAATTCCCACTATAGGCATCCCCTGCTATCACATTCAGCACTTCCCAACCACCAGCATTTCCTTGCACATGAATCATGATCATGAACCAGTTGCACCATTCCTTGCACATGAATCATGATCATGAACCAGTTGCAGCAGATGAAAGTGTTTTCTCCTATTATACACCTTAGGAGAAATACTCAAAGGAAGTGGAAATATGACACCACCAAATGCCAGTATATTTCACCAGGGCAAAAATGAAGGCAAATGTGGAATCCTTGATGGGAAGCTCACCATGAAGATTTAAAACTCTCTACCATTGGACTCTTCCACTTTGCTGGCCATAATGTAACCAATTAGGTTATTAAAAGATTTTAGATCTGGAATCAAACTAGGGTCAAAGAAGAACCAGTTCATTTTAAAATTTGATCAAGCTGCACAGAAGAGCTTCCAACAAAAAAATGGAGCTCAAAGGGAATGTAAGTGGATGCCTGTGGTTTTTTCCATTGCTGAAATTTGCTTTTGTAAGAACTTTTACCTCTTCCAAGGAAGAAGACTATAATTTTTAATTTTAAATTCCAGAATATTATATGCAAAGTAACATTCTTTTGGGTAGATATTATGTATTTAACCATTTCATTTAAGATAGAATATGAGTGTCTCAGCTTCTAAAGTTAGATTGACAATGAGGCCATATCATGCCTCCTTATTAAAATACGGTCATATCCTGCCTCCTTATGACAACAAGACTCCTAAAAGTTAAGGGTTTAATATACTAACAAAAATTAATATTAATCTTTAAAAGCATTAAACTATCTACCATCCTAGCTAGCTCATATACATTAAGTTTTCCAGCTTGTTTTAGACAGTATAGCTTCATACATACATAAATTATATAAAAGGGGTGGTCAGTGTTGAATTTCTTTCGGTAGATCAGTATTGCACTTGCACTAGCATCAAGAATTCAATAATAAAATTTTATATTTATTGTTCCTACAATCGTATCCTTAGCATATCTACATCTATCATAATGTGTACCAAGAAGAAGTGATCAGACCTGAAACGTGTGTATCAATAGTTGCATACAATCAATTTGACATTCACTAATTTCTTTTTTCCCAAGGGTTAGTAAAAATGCAGCATAAAGTATTATATGCCTAATTGAAACATATCACAAAAAACAAACATAATTTAAGATGAATGTTTCCCAGTTTACTTGTTATACCGTTTACAGATGCCTCTGAAAGTAACTCGGAATTCAAGCTTGATAATGCCGTGAGAACAAGTGGATGAGAACTAAGAACTGATCCTGGAATGCTGGAGAACAAAAAATTCATCAGCCAATCAAGTCAAATACCACCAGGTTGAAATAAACATTTACAAAATCCCCAACCTCTTTATCTAACTTTATGAATGCAAACTAAAACCCATTACCCAGCACTTTCAGATATGCTACCCACGCCTTCTATCATTTTCACTTAACAAAAAGGTCAATATATGTAGAACTCAGGTAAATTATCCAATCCTTCTGGCATTCCTTCATGTGAAAGCCAACAAATTAAATTGCATGCATACATAGCAAAAACGAAATACCGGTAACCCTAAAATTGGGGACAACAGAGCATTCATGTTAACTCAAAAAAAGCTTATTCTCATTCATTATGTTGAAACGAGTCTTCTGACTACAATTATGAGTAACAAAACATCTTATAAAAAATAGATGCAGGCCTAAGTAGAGAAACTTAATACCCGTGCTTTAAGCGAAGCCACGAAGCAAATGCCTCAAGAACCTGGAAATTTTAACATGAAAATATCAGATAATGAAATTCATTACTTACCTGCTCCTTAAGTGAGTAAGTAGATAATGAAATCCATTACTAACCTGCTCCTTAAGTTCAGAAATCGTCAAACAAGCTGTCAAGATATTAAGAGCAACTTCCATTTGAGATGTAAGCTCCTTTTCAAATTGACGTCGCCTTTCTGGGCGTGCTGCTATCTTATAATTCAATACTTCCTTCATATACAGATAAAATATGTGAAACATCATAATATGCAACACAAACATTCAAATTGTTAACAAAACTTACTATAATTAAAATATTTTGTTAAAACCACTTATAGAAGAATGCATGACTTATACGATGCTCTGACAAATACTAAATAAACAACAATATCCAAGCCAGACAAAGCAGCATCTTTGTAAATTATAACTTAACATTTAGTCATTCAAAGTTCAGAAATATGTTTAATAAATAAGATGAAAAGATGGCATATGCTCCTTCTTCACCACTGATGTCAGCTAGTATACCTCTGGTAGAACTGTAAGTAACTCCAAGAATCCCGGTATATATTCTGGATGTGAATCCATCTCATCCCTAAGCCATTTGACTATACCACCATCGCCCCAGTCTTCGGCAGGGACGTGCACTGCCAAGGCAGCCACTGCAATGCTAATCTACAAGTGCAGCACATTTTGAACAATACATTTGGGAACATTAAATTTCCATCCAAAGAGAACAAAACTAACTGACAGAAACAAACCACAGAGAAAGACAAGTTTAAGGGACTTTTATATGACACCTGTGTTCTAACTTTTGGAGGACCCTTGTGGAACTTTTTCAGCAAAGTCTGCATTAAAAAAACTATCAAAATCAAATCATACAAAGTATTGTTCCTACTTAAACATCTCTGTGGTCATGGATTGGAGTCCATAAACCAAACAATTTTACCCAGGGCATGTGACGAAACAGGAGGATATACGCCACCCTTTTAATTGGAGATAAATTACACATCCAAAAACTTAAATAAACACCATAGGAAAAGCACCAAGACTACATAGACCCTAACTCACATTCAATGAGTCACGCAATGGCCGAAAAGCTGTGGAAGGGAGTTCCTCAAAGTCCCTTTGTACCTAAACCATACCAAAAACAAGTACTCAAAACCCAAGAAGAAGAAATAAAGACCTTGGGGCAAGTATTTTGCATTCAGAAACCAACATCCAACATTCTTATTAACTTCTCATCAACAGGAAGTAGGAGAACAGTGAAGTCACCTTGCTTCTCAAGGTCTGAGAACAAAATATTAAGGTTTCTAGATTGCTACTGGGATCATGAAGTAAGTTATCAGCCACCTGCAGAGATCAAAGTAATAAACATTTGTGCGGTAAGTTTTAAAATTTTGTCTCTGCATCCAATTATAAAGCTCAAGATTCAAACAAATAAAGCAAGAAGTCTCCTTGATATCAAAGAGATACGGAAATAGAAACAATCACAAAACACAACTAAACAACCCTCAGAGAGATGTTCACAGTTGGAGAACCACTACAATCAGCAAATCAATTACCGGAAAAGAAAAGCATGGACAAACAGGATAATTATCTAGTCATTGGGAGAAAATCAAATCGGGGCACAAGACCACGAAAAGAAAGACAAATCCACGACGAAAGTAAATGAATTGAGGAAGCAGATAACGGATTGAAGAGAGAACCTGCCACGCATCCAAAGTCCTTTGGAAATCTTGAAGATAGCGATCGGCTTGCATGCGCACCGCATCGTCAGGGTGATGGTAGAGTGCAGTTAGGGCTTCCTTCACAGTGTTCTGAAGGTCCATGCTCAAATCGAAAGGAAACAATAATCGAATCAAATCGGTGGCGCCGATAGAGGAAGAGAGAACCAAAGTTCAATCTCTCTCTCTCACTATCTCTCTTCTGATTTACGGTGGCTTTTCAATTTGGTGTTCTGCTCTGGCACTACGTTTGAAAGGAGAGAGTAAGGTTTGTTGATAAAGCGACGAAAGGGGTTTTTGGCGCCCGGTGAGAAAGGGTTGGAGCCTTGCTTGCTTTGAGGAGTTTCATCAATCGTTGATCACACATCCTCAACGAAAATACTCTCTCAGCCGTTTGATTAATTGACGCTTAGGTCAACTTACATGCCCTGCACTTTTGCCCAAAAGGTTAGAATGCCTGAGATCTGGACACCTGGCAGTCATTATTTAAATTGCGAGATGGGCCCAATTTAAAGCCAACGTAAATCCTTGTTAAACCGCGAGTTTTTTTTTTTACCTTTGGGTTCTTTCACTTCCTCCGCATGACATTTTGTTTGAACTTATCTCTATTCACAACAACTTAATCAGTGTTATCTTTACGTAATCAAAATTAAGGTTTTGAAATATTTTTTAATCCATAAATTATGTTTTATATTTTGTGATAGTAAATAAGTAATTTGAACGTGTAAATTATGTTTCAATTTATGCAAATAATTTATAGTTACATTCTGATATAATAAAGTTTGTTTTAAATATTTTAGACTGGGTATTGATTTTGTTTGAATGCGATTGAATCAAAAAAAACCATAAACAGTTAATATGAAAAGATTGTGATAAGACAAGTGATTGGGAATTAAAAAGTTATGAAAACACTAAAACATGTAAAAAAAGTTATAAAAAGTAGCGACTAATGCACGGCTGTATCGCATTTTGAATTATATTTAGAACTAAATTAAATTTTGTTAATAGAATGGATTAAGCTGGGGATAACTTATTTGGGAAAATAAATAAAAACAAAATATATGGTTAACAGAAGATATAAGAAAATAATTGAATACGTGATACTCCTGTTGATATATTTGTAATATTAATATTTTAAGAACAAATTAGACATATCAAATATATACAGAAAATATTGTATATTACAATAGATGTAC
>Ga0123341_1000344_pt1 | contig 26486 bp, 14 predicted proteins | sample Turbeapinknodule_FD_89959 | JGI IMG/M metagenome (GOLD analysis project Ga0123341, IMG submission 89959) | Root nodule microbial communities of legume samples collected from Mexico - Turtle bean Mexico pink nodule | ecosystem: Host-associated > Plants > Roots > Nodule | place: Mexico: Nepantla...
TAAGTTAATTTGATGATATAAAAAATAGAGAGGATGAGAGAGTGTGTATTTTGGAGTGGGAGAATAAACTTGTTTTTATAAATAGTGTTCTTTTTATTTATATATATATATATATATATATATATATATATATATTTAAATCATCAATAGATTTTTATAATTAATATTTTTTTTAAAGTTATTTTCAGTAGAAATTGAGCAAAACTTAATATACCTTGTGACACACTAAAACATAAAGCATAAATAAGATGACATACATCATTAAAGAAATAACTAAATATCTTCAAAGAACTCCATTTCTTAAAGCTTGATTTGGATATAATTATTAAAATCTCACCAATGACTTTTAATTTTTCAAATATTTTTTTTCCATCATCATAAGAATTGTTATGATTTAGATAAGTTTAAAAAGTTTTGCAATGTAACTTTAAATTTTGATTAGAGAATGATATAATTCTTTTAATAGTAAATTAAATTTAAAAAATTTCATCTTGTCTTATATTACTTAAATTAACTTTCAAAATTGGCTAGGGACACTTTTCAATAAATACACATATACATATATACATAGTATGTATAGTATGTTTATTACTGAAGATCATCATTGTCAAGAAAAGATGGGGTGACTAAATAGGCCAGTCCTGACCCCTCATTTGACTGTTAAAAGTGGGGTGAGACAGACTGACCTATCAAGATTGTACGAACTAAAAATAGTAATTCATCCTGTCAATGACAGACTAGTGGATTGACCCACCACTTTCATATTTTTTTAATTTTTTTTGTTTTAGATATATTTACTTGGTTATAATTGTTGATATCACTTTTTAGAAAATAAAAATACAAGAAAGAACAAACCAAATTTTAATGAAAAAGTTTAATACCTAACAAAATAAAGTAAATATCAATAATACTTCAATTCTATATAAAAATTGATCACAAATTTTTATTCAAAAAATATGAGATCCCTCTTTAAAAGTACTAAAAAAAGACGAGTTGGCAGGTCAGCCCGTCCCACCTCACTTGTAGCCCACCAAGTTAATAGGTTAAGTAGACCAGACTAATATGTATTGACGGATTCAAAAAGCTAAGTCGCCCGATTTAAATGATGGTGGGTTCGCAAACCCAACCCATTTTTACCATCTTAATCTAAAGTAATATTAGTCATAAACATAAACTATTAAGTCATCATCAACCATTTGTATACTAAGCTTATATCTTATATAATTAATTATTATTTTATTTTATATTAGAATTAATTGAGTAAATAATTGATTTAGTATAATAGATATTAACATATTTTTTTTAGTATAATAAAAGAATTATAGTTTTAATAGAAAAATTTTAATTTCATTAATTTTATTTCAATTTGTTAATAATTGAGGTAATTGAATATATGTTTCGTCTTTAATAATTGTTACATGGTTTGGGTTTATTAGAGAAAAAAATAACATAATATAATTAATGATTCTTTAAAATTAATTACATATTAATTTTTTTTAACACATGAAAATTATTAAAAATTAAACCAAACACATATTCAATTATATTAATCATTAAAGTTCTTGTATCAAGAATTTAATTCTTTTCGAACTGTACTAAAACGAAACATGTGAATAATTGTTGGAGTGAACATATTATTTACCATGCATGGTTTAGGTGTGAAAATGATGGTGACACTATAATCATTTTTCATACATAAAGGTGTGAAAAAAATACAAATATTTAAATATAATTTATAATTATGTTAATCTTTATAGATTCGTTTAAAGCTGAAATTCATATTTTATTAATTGAATTTATATTGGATATATTTTTGGATTGAACAAAATGTCTAAGAAAAAATCATAACCGAAAGCGACTATGTGCTAACATGATTCGTCCTTCATTATTTATAGATTAAGAGTAGACTCTTCTCTACCAATTCGAGTTCAAGCTCCCACATCTCTTGATGTATTCATATGAGTAACTTATTCATCCCTTTTTTTCCCACATTACCACTACAATACCCATCCTTGATCACTCTCATTAGAAAAAACCACACCACTCTCATCATCTCTCAATCACTAAATCCCCATTACAACTCCACCAGTATATTTTATACCTTCTTAGAACATCTTTAGTACTATATTCCATTTAGGATAAAATATCTTTCAAGATCTCATTCAAAATTTGCTCTAATGATAAATTTCACTTTAAGATCTTAAATAATTTTTTCAAGTTCTACAATGATTTTTTTTTTGTAATGGGGGAGAATTTAAAAAAGTAGTTCTTATAGTAGAAGAACTCATTCTCTATGGTGGAGATCTTTCCTTTTTTCATTCAAAATATTTTAAATGTCAGATCTTAGGTTTAAAATATTTAGATCTTAGGTTTAAAATATTTGTTTGTTGAAAAATTACTATTAAAAATATTTTTATACTCGTGGTAAATAGAGTCCAAAATTGACAATCAATTGCATAAAAGGGTATTGGAACGATTTGATCATCAATATCATCCAAGACCAAAAAGAAAAATTTATCTTTGATATGAGTCCGTCCATTACAAAGCCTTAATTCTTAAACATTACTCAATTTCTTTTCTTCAATACGATCGCATGATTGTACACCATACTACATAACATTTTATCCTTCTTTATATAATAATTCATCCCTTGAATATGTTGCAAAAAAATGAAGAACCACTTTAGTTTGGAAACAAGTTATTATCCTAGCTAAGAATAACATGTTTTCCATATTTTATTCATAAACTATACATAAACAACATATGAAAATGTATATAACCTTTGATGCGACCATTTTAATAAAAAAATATAATAAAAAATTATAATTAAATGATGTAAAAAATATTAAAATAGTAGTATTAGGAGTTGTAAGGGGTGATGAGTGTAGAAAAAAATTGGATTTTATTTTATCATGGTTTTGTGAATAAAACATGAATCATGTATTTGCTTGCCTTCAAACACAAATTCAAATAGTCTTATAGCGTAAAACTCTTTTTCATATCTCCAAGTGAGACAAAGAACTTTCAGGGGTGCCTTGATATTCCATATTTCTTACCAGATTGGTTGTAACTATGATCCTACACTTTCCATGCAAGATTTCATATGTACAAGCCACACTATTTATATTTTTCCCATTCTACTCATCACTACCATGCCTAGTCATTTTGAACATTTGTCAACATTCCTGTGTGGTTATCAACCAACTCCTAACCACTTTAAGCTCCATATGCATCTAGTGTTAATTTCTTTTTCTCAACAATCGAGTTCCATATAGCTTCTTTTTTAGGAATAACCCCTACTGCTATTCTTAAATATGTAAAAGGAAAGATAGAATCTTGCAATTCAAAATACTTGTAATTTTTTTAATCCTCCACAAAAAATTCCTACATCTATTATTGAATAAGCTAACATTAAGGTCTGAAACAACTCGAAACCTTTGATAGCAATTGTGTTACTCAAAGAAGTTTCTCCTAAAAAAATTCTATAAAATGTAAATTGGATAAATTCATTTCAAACTTTCATGACCTATATATCTTGTAGTTGTTATACATGTTTTTTCCAATAACTTCCCCCTAATGGGTTCAATAATCCTTGAAACTTGTGTAATAGATGTTCGCTCTGATAATAAATTGTGATGTGTAGTGTGTGTTGAAGCTAACTTGGAGGAGTTGTTTTTGGTGCAGGAAATCCACCGTTGGTGATAGCACGTGGTGGTTTTTCAGGGATATTTCCTGATTCGAGTGAAAAAGCTTATATTTTTGGTGTAACAGCTAGTTTAAAAAATGTGATAGTATGGTGTGACGTGCAATTAACGAAAGATTCGCAGGGGATCTGCGTCCCAAACGTGAAGCTTGAAAAGGCCACTGATATTGCTCAAAATAATAAATATAAAAGTAAGTCTTACCAAGTTAATGGTGTACAAACCGATGGCTATTTTTCTGCGGACTACACCCTAAAGGAGCTACGTTCCAATGTCTTCTGTAAGTTCAACTCATCTTAATGATGCTTTTTATTCTTACACAATATGACCCTTTTTTTATATTAGTTTTAATTTTAATGAGCTTATACTTATATGAAACTTTGTTGACGGGCTAAGTGAATTCTAAGTGAATTCTAATTGCAGTTTTAGAACATGTTTAGGGATAATCATCTACTTATATTATACTTAGTTAGGCACGTGTCAGTTGAACCTGTTAGGGATATGATTATTTAACTGAAATGTATGTCAATAGTTGGAGATGAATTCAATTGTTTTTAGTTGATTGAGATGTTTTATTTTTGTATTAGATAGTACATTAGCCCCCTAGAATCAAGTGGATTTACTACAAGAGCCATTGCAAGAATTTTTATTATTTTTTGTCGAGATACTATTTGTCTCAAGTGGTATACTTGTCACCCAGGTTTAAGGAGAGCGAAGTGTTTCAAAAAGTATATAAGGTTTAGGGTGATCAGAGAGAGCACATGTTATGAATGTGAATGGTCTTAAGGTTGTAGTCATTGTGATGAAATGATAAGACAGTTGGGATAGATGTGACGTTCTATTTGCTTCATGCCTTGTTACATCTATAAATAGTTGACCATGTGGACCATCTAGGCTCTTCCAATTTGATGGGAGGGAGTTTCTATTATACCTTCCATGAAGGGGTGTCAACGAATAGAGGCACGGAAAGCAACATAGAGACCGGTGGTTGGGATTGAGCATTCTGAAAACTGACAACTATTAGAATGTATGTCCAAAACAAGAGAAGGGGTGATTGTTTTCACAAGATTTTCGCAAAGAATGGAAGTAGAGTGAAAAGATTTGTAAAATCAATCAATTGATTTTTCTGTTCAACTGGAATTAATTATCAGATTAATAGTTCTTTATGAAAAATCAACCAGTTGTTTTATCGAAACAACTGACAGTTTAATGCAACAAAAAATAAAGAACATAATTTAAAGTAGTATATGAAAGTAGGCAAAAAGAGATTCATATAGAGAGATTTATACTGGTTCACTCTTAACCAAGAGCTACATCCAGTCCTCAGCTAACCACCGATAATTCACTATGCAATCAAAACTAGATTACAAAACACACAAAAAATGTTGATCTTAAACCCCTTAAGAACACATAACACTTCTTAGCAATACCACCGTTTATAGAAACCCTATCTGAAATGATTTCACACACAATACAACATAAAAGAAAGAGTAAAAGTACACTTGGACTTCACAAAGCAGTAGAACACAAGAATAGAAAACCCACGCAAGCAATGATCCAAAAGCTCTTGATCTTCTATTGAAAACTTGTTTTATAATTTTTTTTTCAATTGATAAAAAAAAATCTTTATATAGACTTTATAAAGATGTTAAAATCGTTTGATCATTAATTGAAATCAGTTAAAATCATTTAAAATCAGTTTGAAATTCATAACAAAATTTTGTTTAAAAAATAGTTGATTGATTTTAAAACAAACTGATTGATTTTTTTTCTGTTAAGGACAACACATAAAACAAAGCTTTTTCAAATTCTTTGAAAAACACTAAGTGCAATTCAATCGGTTGTCATGATAAATCAACTAGATGAAAAAATTGTTGTAGTCACCAGACTTTGAACAAAAGCTGTTTCAACTTATTAAAAGCATGAAACAACTGACTAAAATTAACACGGATTTTAGAAAACACTTCTTTCAAGAGAGATTAAAAATCAAGTGAACTTGGATCAATACTAGATGTAAATTTACAACTCAAAATCTACTAAATAACACACACACACAACAACAGATTCTTCAAGTCTTCAAAGCGGATTTAGAAACATCAAAACACCTTGTTCAAAATCAAACTCTTGCATTTTTTGGACAGTTGGTACATTGGAGCCAATTGAGTCTTTGTTTTCGGTGTCGACCTGCAGAGGTGTGGTCTTCCACCTTCTATCTCATTCTTGTGTTTTTGGATCAAAGGGCATCAATTTCTTCCACATTCTTTCTCTTGAGTGTTTATATTTCTCTTCGTAACTCCATCATTTCAATATGATCAATCGGGTTATCCTGAGGTTCCTTGTGTTGGCATATGTCATCTATCATGTTTTGCGTGGTCAACATATAGTTTGCTAAGGAGTTTTTTCTGGTCCTACTGCTCATTTATTCCTAGTCTTCATGCTACTTTGTGCCTCAATTTGTGTCTATATCTTGGTCTTAGTCTAGTTTGGTCTCAATTATAAGTCTCGGTCTGGTTTTCTATCAAGTCAATATAATCTTGATGTTCAAAAGTAGACAATGATAATGAATCATTTAAAAATATTTTTACCTAAGGTACCTCCCTATTTACACTAGTTTTAATGTTTTAATGGGCTTATACCTATACAAAGCCTTACTGAAGGCTCAATTGGGTCCTATTTATGATTTTAGAGTGAATTTAAGTATAATATATATGCTTAATCATACTTAATTATTTAGGAAAGACACATGTCCCCATAATAAGATTTATTTAACTAAGATGTATGTCGTAGTTGGAGATGAGATTCGCGATTCTAGATCCTGGATTGTACAAGTTATTTACGTACTCCTATTTGATTATTACAATGAGCATGGGATATGGATTGTGATGATAATAGAAAAACAACTAATCTTTTGATAGATTCATGCCAAAATCTCTTTCTCAATCTTTATAAATGAATTGAAATCTTTAATCTTGTTCTCTAAAACAACTTTCAGGTAGGTCATTGATTTTGAAGCATGTGTAAATTTTACATTAATGATTCGTAATGTCTGACATTTATTCATGTATTAAATGAAATACATACGTACAAATATATATATATATATATATTAATTGTTGACTATTTTGGTTACTTGACAGTGGTTCAGGGAGATTATTCTCGACCAACCTTAGGTGGAGTATTCGAAATTCTTACGGTGAAAGATGTGGTTAAAACAACATTCCCGCAAGGATTGTGGTTGAACATACAGGTATAATGCATTTCCATTCACGTAGTATTCTAGTTCTACACAAAACTAAACGTTTTTTTTTCAATCTTTTTGCAGCATGATGCATTCTACACTCAACACAATTTGAGTATGAAAAATTTCATACGTTTTGTTTACACAACAGTAAATGTCAGTTACATCTCATCACCTGAAGCTGGTTTCCTCAAAAGTATAAAAACAGACATCAATCCAAAAATAACAAAACTGGTCTTCAGGTTTCTGGGAAAAGAGGAAGTAGATCCATCAACCAAACAGACTTATGGTTCACTATTACAAAATCTAACATCTATCAAGACATTTGCTTCAGGAATTCTTGTTCCCAAAGATTACATATGGCCTGTGGATCCAACAAGTCACTATCTACAACCACATACATCTTTGGTCTCCGATGCGCACAAAGTGGGGCTAGAAGTCTTTGCTTCAACTTTTCAAAATGATATTCCAATCAGCTATAATTACAGCTATGACCCTGTTTCCGAGCACCTGAGTTTCATTGAGAATGGAAACTTTTCTGTTGATGGTGTGTTGTCTGACTTCCCCCTAACGTCATCTGCAGCTATAGGTATGTTATGTCTTACTCATTTTTTGTTAGGATGGCCTTCCGTGTATATAATGCATACAAACTGATTAAATCTTGTCTGTTATTACCATTTCTTCTACTGAGATTTTATTTTTTCATTAGGAAGAAGTTAATGCACCTATGATCCTGTTACTACTATTAGTACTAGGCTTGTGTGCATAACATTTTGATGAATCACCCTAAATGAGTTTATGCAATTTTACTTTGTTAATTTTAAAGTGACCGTGCTTGATTTTGTTTGATTCTAAAATTTTGGGATCAACATTCTACGTTATTGATTTGTTAGCTACTTTATATTTATTTTAAATCTAGGTAAGGGGTAGATGACCTTTCCACGGGGTTGCGACTCAGAAAGTTATATCATAGAATTCTTGATCAAAGAAATGTAACTGGCGGAACTTATATTGACCATCACACATATAGGATATTGTATGCACATAATCTTACTCAAAATCTCCTAGGCGGACACTACCAACTCTCTTTTTATGCTAACTTTTAAGCCAAGTCTAGTTTAGACTAGGTTTCTTCTTTAGGAAAATTCCAACTAAATACTTTCGGCGACCATCTATAAAACATGGTGTTTATTTTCCTAACTGCATTAACCCAAATATAAGTATTTTTCCTTTATATTACTTTTCCAAGCTGAAATTTTATGTATCGATTTACTATGTATCTTCTATAACTATGTGTGTACTTCTGTACTTGATTTTAGTTGCATGTGGATTCTACAAAACTAAACAATTCTAACCTGACTAAGTTCAGAATGCGTGTATACATGAGTATAAAGTTTCCCCCTTTAAATGACTATTGATTTTTGTTCTTTTTATGCAGACTGCTTTGCGCACATGGGCCTCAATGCTCCAAAAAAAGGTGTGTTAATATCGTTGCTTTATCCCTGCTTGTTTGATGCGTAACACTTCTACGCTAGTGTAAATTGAAAATTGCATCATTGTTAACCAGATACATTCATTCTATTCATGTCTTAGTTAACACTTTGGTCATCTCAAAATATGGAGCAAGTGGAGATTATCCTCCTTGTACCGACTTAGCATATAAAAAGGCTATTTTAGATGGTGTGGATATTCTTGACTGTCCTGTTCAAATGTCAAAGGATGGAATACCATTTTGCTTTAACTCTATTGATCTTATTAAGAGCACAAATGTTGCTAAATCAAGTTTCAGCAACCTAAGCAAATCTATTCCAGAGATCCAAGCTGGTGATGGAATATTTGCATTCGACTTGGCATGGAATGATATAAAAAGATTGAGTCGTAAGTCAAATGGTCCTTTACTCTTCATTCCGATTATTTATATAATAGACTTATCAAACACTGAATGTTATATACCTCAATTAAGTGAAAGTTCATGTCTAATGAGATATAAATACACAACACACACGATTATTTATATAAGACACTTATCAAAAAATGAATGTTATATACCTCAATTAAGTGAAATTTCATGTCTAATGAGATGTAAATACAAAACACAAGCAAATCACCTGTTAGGAATAATTGGGACAAAATTAATTTTGACCTTCTCTTCACATGATAACCAATTTTAATTATTGTTATGATTTTGACCTTAAGCCATTGAGTTCTAGTGTCTCCTGTCATTTGGGACACATCCAATCTAGAGGGATTTCCTCCCCGATGCATTAGTGTTCGTAGGATCAATTTAAATACTGAAAAAACTAATTCGAAAACACTTATCATCATTTTTTTGGTGTTCTTATGTGTAAAATATATGATTTAAGGCTGGATATGGACCTCAAAGAGGTGCACTGATCCTTGCTCTGACAAATCTCAAGTTATTTGTAACTTCTTGAAAGACTAATGTCATGATTTTTTATTTATTTATTTTTCCCTCAGTTGCTTTTTCTTTTGTATGAATATATTTTACCTATCAATATACGAAAATGTAAAAGCAAATATTTGACGACAATATTTTTCTTTTCTTCCTTTTGCCTGCAGTCTCAATGCTGAACCCGTTTAGCGACTACAATTTGTATAGAAACCCAAAATTTAACGAGAAAGTATCATTGTTAACATTATCAGAGTTCTTGAACTTCACACAAGGTCATACTTCCCTATTAGGTGTTGTGATCATCATTGAGGTGAGTTCTGTTCATGCCATTATTTCAGTAATTCAGTATGTGAACATGCAATATCTTTGGTGAAATGTAGTAATGCACATTTAACTGAGTAAGCCATATGGTAAACCATAAAAAATCATTTGTCATGATCCGTGAGAGGCATTAGGTAACTACTTCTGAATGTTCTAATGAACTTTGAGAAAAATGAATAGAAAATTAGAGAACTAGAACTAGATGTGCCAAGGCATAAAATTAAACTATGAATTGTTTCGTTGTTATAGACATGTAGTAATCCTTATTACTAGAAGAACAATATTTCTTCAGATAAAACAATATCAATACTAAACTAATAAACCAGTTAAATTTTAAAATTGTATTTAGCATGCCATGAAAATAAGGATACAATTTCGAGTTTGTGTTTATAATTTTGTTAATTGAAATGCTATCTCTAATATGTTTTGCAATACTTACAATGATCAAACATCGATCGGCTGTCACACAAGAAATGTTTGTTTTCCTTCTCCAATTTCTGGGAAAGCTTACTTTTGACACCATTCTTGCTTTCGTGAACCTTGGGTTTCCATTGATCCATTGATCCAGAGTAGGAAGAGGACAATAAACAAATTTCCTTTACTTTCTGCTATTTCCCAAATTCTGATTGAATTATGAACGGATGATTTCTCTAATACATAACTTGTTATAAGTTTTCATTGTACTATTACATTGAAAAGATTGGACCAATCCATACCCAAAATCATTACAATTTGATAGCAGTTAGGTACATAAACAGAGTTTTATCGCAAAAACGAGCACGATCGGCGATTGATGTAATAATAATCATTATAATATACACAAACATAGTAAAACAACAAAAGAAAAAGGAGAATTCACCGAAAGAGGAAAGTGGATTGCAGAGCGCGTGATCAACGCTTGGCAGAGTTGTTATCATAATAACGATCACGGAATCGGATCTGGAGTGTTGGACGACGGAGCGACCAATGGAGTTGATCCAGTCCTCCTTCTCCTTCTCGGAATCGGCAATGAAGTACATGGTGTCGGAGCATGTGGAAAGTTCAAATGCGTTCGGCTTGTTAAGGATGTCTTCGGAGCCTTTAACGGTAAGGCAGTTGGCGACGGAGACGCCGCCGCGTGGTCGAGAGGCGCGTGAGACAGTGGATTCCTTGAACCAGAAAAATTTGTCCTGCTTAAGAACGAACCAGCGGCGTCGTCAGGTCTTAATGTACTCGCCCTGCTTGGTGAGCCAGCCGGTGAGCTCGGGGTTGGACCAGAACTCGACGCCGTTGTAGACGGTGGGATTCTCCGACATGTCGATCGCCGCGCGCCAAAGGCTCCCCATCGGAGCTTAAAGACGAGAACTGGTTAAATGAATGGGTGGTCAGTGTTAATTTAAAAATTAAATAAAAATAATGCTAACCTTAAAATATATTTTAAAACATAATAATAATATATATATATATATATATAAAAGACTAGCAGAAAAGGTATTTTTGTGACCGTTCTATTTAATTTTTACGATGAAATTTAACATACATACAAATAATTTTGAATAAGTTAAAATTGAAAAGCAATAAATAATATGTTAAAAAAAATGTAAATAAATTAATCAAACTCTTTCTTCTTCTCTTTTAGTTTGAGTTTAGGGTTTGAGTTTTTTTTTCTTTCATTGGTAGTTTACGAAGAGTGTCATGATGTTCATGTTAAAGTTATGATTTATTTGATGATAGATACAAAAGAATTATGTTTTTACCAAATAATAAAGTTACTTGAAATGGAGTGGAGAGAATGAATAGAAAATGGAAGTTATGTTATTTGATATGTGAGATTTGATGTGGAACCAAATTAGGGTAAGACCATACTCTTTCTTTATGTTGTTTTGTTGTCTTCAAATAAAGAATTAAGAGAAGAGTGAGAAATTAGTTTGCATATAAAAACTTCCTTAACATTAATTTAAAAAATTAAAAATAATTTTATTTCTTAAATAATATTGTACTAATAAAATGGGATATATTATTAAATAGTTTTGAATCAGACAAAATTTGTGTAAAAAAAATTGTTATGAAAAGGAATCCTCTTTACATGTAGGTATATAGATAATTTATTTATTTAATTAATTTTTGTGTTATTTTTAATTAGATGATTATATTTTTTTAATAAATAAAAACAATCTTTCTATTTGCTAAAAAATATACATTTGTTTAAAACTAATTAAATATCTTTTTTTATTTAAAATAACTACTAGATATATATTTTCTTAAAATAATATTCACAAATTATTTTTTTCTTAATACAATAAAAAAGCTAATATACAAACGGCCAAGTATATGTCTCCGCTTGTATATAAATTAATTAATAAATATATAATATATAATATTTAAATATGTACATTGAAATATTAATTTGTTATAAAATCAGTATTATTTTAATATAATTATATTTATATATTGTATAAATACATATTAATATTTATATACAATTTATATCTTAAAGTGTGATTAATGAAAAACATTAACAATATATCTTTTAGAAAAGTGTTTCTCTTAGTTATTAGCTTAAAAAAATATGATTATAAAATATGTATTAAATAGTGTACTGCATTAATTATAATTATAGAAAAAGGAAATTTTATATGACAAGTTGAAACTTGAGTATTTTGTATTGTAATTATGTTGTTTTCTACTATTATCAGAGTGCACCGTACCTTGCAAGGGAACAAAACTTAAGCGTGATTGATGCAGTGAGTGATACTTTGAGCAAAGCAGGTTATGACAAACCAGGGACTCCAAACGTCATGATTCAGTCCACTGATAGTTCTGTGTTCCTGAAATTCAAGGAGAAAACAAAGTATGAACTTGTCTACTCCATTCCAGAGATAGTTAGTGATGTAGTTGATTCAGCTCTTTCGGATATCAAAACATTTGCTCATTCTGTAGTTGTCGCAAGGGACTCTGTGTACCCGAAAAATGCTTTGTTCTTCGTGACTGGCTCTACAAAAACTGTGTCAAAGTTCAACTCTTATAATCTCTCTGTTTATGTACAAACATTCAACAATGAGTATGTATCTCAGGCATGGGATTTCTTGTCAGATGCAACTGTGCAGATCAACACATTTGTTCAGGATGCTGGAATTGATGGTGTCATCACAGGCTTCCCTCAAACAGCCAATAGATACAGAAGTAAGTGCATACAAAACCTTTTATTTATTGTTCTTGTAATTCACTAAAGATGCAATTTTGGCACTATTTGGTTTCCATACTTACTGTTAAATCACTTTAGGCTTTGAAGCACCTTTTACTTCCAATCCTCTTCCATATTTGATGTAGTCAATTATCCTACATAATAACCATATAACAAACAGTTGATTACTGCCAACACAATGTTACATGTTTGTTAAAGTACGTGGTCAGGGTTTCAATCCCTAATGAAAACCATTCATGAAAAAGTCTCACAGTTAAAAATTAACAATAAGTCAATTTTACAAAGTTAAAGTTAAATTTAAAGTTTAATTCTTAATATAATATCAAAATTATTTAGAGTTTATTTTAACGAGAGTATGTTAATCATATCAGCCAACTTACTATTGGGTCCGTATCAAACTGTATATAATATAAAATTTTCGGCGTGAGTAGATGTATTAAAGATCTTTTATGGACCGGAGATAAAAACATTTTGTAATATATAAGTTATTTTGTAATATATAAGTTAGTGTGAAGTTCAATTTATATACTTGTTTTAGAAAATTGAATTAAACTTAATATCATGTGTTTCCCTGCTTTCAAATTTAGATCTACAAAATCTCTCTTTTATGTGTTCCCCTACTTTCAAATTTAGATATACAATTAAATCTCATATCTGATTAGTGATTATATGATTTTCATGAACCTACTGCAGGGAACAGATGCTTACATTTGGGTGACAGCACTCCTCCTTACATGAGACCAGTTGAAATAGGTGGGCTTTTTCAACTCGTAGACAAATCTTCCTTACCACCAGCTATGGCTCCAGCCCCTTCCCTGACCGAAGCTGATGTTACAGAACCCCCATTGGCTCCTTTTTCTAAAATAGCCCCATCTAACTCCATTGATGGAGCTGCACCAGGAGCACAACCACCACAAAATGCACAGGCTAAGGTTGCTGTCTGCTTCTTCATGTCCTCTCTCACAGTCCTTGTAGCCTCTCTTCTAATTTGAGTGGTGCAGGCTTGGTTATTCTAGCTGTAACCCTCTATTTTCACTTTTCTTTTTCTGGGTTAGGTAGAATCAAGCTTTAGGCTTCAACACTGCTTCATAAATCTTGATTTCTTACTTGTACCAGTAAACTATTTCCATCTCAGAAGAAATATTGTGCGATAAGGTTTTGCTGCTGTTGTTAACTGTTTCTGGTATGATAAGTAAAGTATTATTCCCATTCTCCATTCTCTTTCTGATGTAGTAGTAACTATTACAGGTACATATTCTGTATATGAAATATTTTATAGATGAGCCATACTTCACATATTCAACTTATTTAATTCAAGAGTATTTTTTTTTACTTATTTTAAGAAATATCAAATAAAATTACACTATTTAGAAAAGAAAACCTCAATACTCCTTAATAATAATAAACCATAATGAAGAAACCCTTATTACTACGGTATTTAGATATTGCTTCTATGCTACGCGCTTTTTATATTATTAATATATTTTAATTATTTAAATATTTCTTTTATTTCTAATAAAATATGTTAATTAAAAACATAACTATTTAAAGTTATAATGAAATATAAATTCTTACAAAAATATTACTCAAAATTTATAACTTTTAGATTAGAAAATTTAAAATGTTAAAGTATAATTATTAAAAATATTACTTAATATTAATATTTAATTCAATAACAAATTATATTCTTATTTATCTTTTAACAACTTAGTTCTACCAAACACTTTTAATTTAAATTGTTCAACTTTAAGCTGATTTTGGCAAAGGACAAAGTAAGTACATATCTTACAATAGAAGATAAAATGTGAAAATTATTGATACAACTGAAATCGTAATTACCAAATACAATTTCAGCTTAATATAACTTAAATTGTCATTATTGAACACGGCTTGACTTAATATAACTAGTTCAACTTACTGAATTTTAGAATAACTTTTTTTTCTTTATTTTAAAAAATATCAAATAAAATTATATTGTTTATGAAGAAAATCGAGTATTGATGGTAAAATATAATTTTCATCATAGTAGATTATTTTGAAAAGTTATGATATTAAATAAGTTAAAAGTTATAAAAAAAAATCATCTTTGTCGAATACACATGAAATAATATTATCAAATAAGTCATAATAATTCGTGATTATTTTTTTACTAGTGATTCCATCTTCTAATTCCATTTATAATTTAGATAAATTATGTTACCAAACCAAACACATGCTTAGTTTGGTAAATAGGAGAGATAGGGAAATAATAAATTGGTATATGATTTCGTAGTGTATGAGTTTTTGGTTGATAGTTTGTGTTTAGTTTCGATGTGTATGCCAACGAAAGTAATTCGTCTATCTATGTGGATGGTTGTGTTTACTTGTTGCAGGTAATATGAAATATTTTGACGGTATTGGGAATTGTTTGTAATAATTTTCCATGTGTTTGAGTTCATAATAAATGAATTTTTGATATTCATTATTTAGATATGGGCGATGGAGCATTTGTTCTCTTACAAACGTCACGTGCGGAGGAGTGGAAATAAATATTCTCGTATTATGCATTGGATGGATGTTAGAGTTGGTCTACATCAAAGAAATTATTAAAATACAACAATAATTAAAATTCATATGAAATCAAAATAAATAATAATCAGTTTAATACGACGATCACACTTTCCATAGAAGTCGTCAAGAATTCCATAAAGATGCTCAAGTCGATGAACCCACAACATTAATATAACAACAATCATAAAGAAATCTCAAGCTTAAAATTCATCCATTATTACATAATATGCTACTATTTTATTTTTGCTTTATCAATTTTGTGTTGTGCTTCAATTGTATGACCAAGTGAGTAGAGCACATGCAATTGTCTAGTGCCACAATTTAGTGTTGAAGACTGTTGGCACAAATACCTACAAGTGCAAAATTTAAAATTCACTCAACATCGTCATTGTAAAGAGCAACAACATTTATATACATAGAAGATGACTAATATAGACTTACAAAATCAGAATATGTTATTGCTTGAAATGGAAATAAAACTTTTGCATAAAAGGAGTTGTAATAAGAATTGGTCCACGATCTCCCTCTTACTTTCAATTTCATTTCTTGAATTACGTGACTCTGTAAGAACCAACTAAGTTAGTACTATTACCAAAAACTTGAAACAAATAACAACAAATTTAAATCCACACTAACCGCAAAACAAAATATTAAAGCAAAACCACTTCACTACTTCAGTTATTTCAAATTCATTCAAATTTAACAACTCGATTACAAATAACATAACCTACAAACACATTGAACATAAATAACTAAATAATATAACAAAGAATATGTACATAAACAAACATAACGTTATGTAAATTTCTATCGTGTTATCAATTCTTGAGCACGAATTGAATTATTACAAGTCCAATCCCGTCAATATGTTCTTTTTCAATGTCAACAATAACACTACAACAACATTAACACCAATTTATCAATCATGCAAAAATAATAACTCAAGTAATCACTAACATAAATTATGTCACAGATTCGGTATATTAATTTATCGGTTCATGTGTAAACCTGCAACAAACACATCGTTCTATAAATCCTAAACAGATCCAAACCAGGTGAGCTTAGACCAGTAGAGGTTGGTTGGCTTCAGTAGAAACAAATCCAAGTGATCAATGGTTTTCTTTATGAACAAGTTCTTGGACCTCTCTGATTTGCTTATCCAAATCAACTATCCTCTTTTGGTTACCTGCACCTGGTTTTTCACAAACTTTATGTTGCTCAAGTAACTTTTCTCACTCACTTATACAATAACTAAATTCTCCAACTTCCTCAACACCATTTCCAAACCTTTGTCATTTGCACTCACTAGTCAATCCCATACAATCTGGAAATGAATATTTTCAAATCATTAAAAAATAATGCAACAATATGCACCAAAAACTTAACCAAACAATAAAATACCTCCAACAGATAAAAATCCTTCACGTAACTTTCTTACATGTGGCCAATGCAAAAAGCATGGAAAACAAGGACAATCAACACGGTTCCCAACACCAACATGATGAACTGCCTACACCTATTTCTAAAAAAAATAAATACACAACTAATTAACATTTCAAATAATGACCAATTCATTACAAACTTACTTGTCACAATTTTCATTGACCTGCAACACGACAACACAACCTGCCAAATATATCTCACGGGCATTCTTGTCTTGATAATAAACTTTAGATGCCCTTATCAAACTGGAAACTAATAAATTATGAACTGCACCCCCCAATTATATACATGTAGGGCATTTAAATTGTCTAACAGTTTAAAAGGAAAAGAAGGAAATGTCCTAGAAGTTCTAGGAAGATAGAAAACACATAATGCAACCAATATGTACAACCTCCAGAAATCATCTACATTTTTCTTTTTTCTAAATTTTTTATCCCCCAACTTATTTAAAATTGTATGTAATTTTATTTCTTCTCCATTGTCAAACAAGTCATTGACCAAACCTCCCCCATTGTCCTCCAAAATTACCTCTTCCTCCACAACCAACAACTCTAATCCAAAACATACATCCACAAGACAAAAAGGAACTAAATTTTGCCTAATCCTAAATGCATTATATTCGCTGACCATCTACTCATTAGCTCTTAGAGAAGACTGTTAGAAATGTTCAACACATTGTCTACTTCAACCATTCATTTAAATGGTGTTTGTTAAATCCTTTGTCATTGAAAGGCATAAGGTTACGGTTGATTTCTACAATATGTGCATTGTGCACATTGTGTCTAATTCGTAACTACAAAATCAAAACACAAAACAATATATTATTTATTTATTCAACACTATGCCATTTCAAAAAACATTCAACTACTGTCAACATAATATACAAAACAATCATAGGAAGATAGAAAACACATAATGTAAGTGTGAGGTCATGGGCCGACCCAGTTAGGATATTGTAACGTTTGAAGGCTTGTTAAGCCTCATTGGCTCATGCCTGAGACTAAGAGGTTGTGAGTGTTAGAATTGTAGGTCTTAAACAAAAGGGGGGGGGATTGTTTATAAAAAAATTCGCAAATTTTTAAGGTACAATGAAGATAAAAGAGAATCAATTAATCATAAATCTATTCAGCTGTATTTAAAAATAGTTTTCATAGAAACAACAGAAAATCAACTAGTTGCTTTTGTGAAACAATCGATTGTTTATAGCAGCAATTATACACTTCAAGCAAAAAACAAATTTAAAGAGATGAGGGGTAGAGAGATTCACACAGTAAATTTATATTGGTTTACTCTTAGCCAAGAGCAACATCCAGTCCTCATAAAACCTCTGAGTATTCCACTATGCAGTCAAACACGCCTTGATTACAACACACACCAAAGTGGTGATCTTGAACCATTCAAGAACACACACGTCCTTTGGCAATCACAACACAGAATTCAGAACACCCTCTGAATCTACACACCAACAATCATTACAGAAATACAATTGTTAAGAGAAAAGGAATGATCACACCTGATACAATCACAAATTGAAAAGAATAAAATACAGTGTAATCCTATTCCACTCTTCGAAAGAATCCAAAGCTTTAACCAATCTTGTGAATTAATAACGACCAGAGCGTAAAACAAATTATATATACTCCAATCAATTGTTAAAAACATTTAATGCAAGAACAAAATCAGTTTTAAATTAATTAAAACAGATTGAACTAACTTAACAAAATTCTGTTAAGAAAAATAAAAAAGCAAACGATTGATTTTTTGAAACAACTCATTGAATTGGTTTGACAGCAAAGTCAAACAGTTTCAAATCATTTTAAAAAACCTCTAAATGTAAAACAACTTGTTGAAACAACAATTCAACAAGATGATTTTCCATTTCTCTTTGAAAACACATCTTTTTTCAAAAGGATTAAAAATCAAATAAACTTGGATTAGTTCTATGAGTGGATTACAAATTCAAACTACCCAAAACCCACACACACAAGCAGCGGCAAATCCTTCAACCAATCTTCATGGATTTGGAGACATCAAAGCTTGTTTTCAATGGTGAGGTCAGCGGTCAACCCAGTTAGGATGTCGTAACGCCCTGTTACCGAAGGCCTAATGATGATACTTTAAGAATCTCCATAAAGAGCTTTGAAGGAGTTACTTGAAGGGGGTTACGGGAATTAATGAAGGAATTAAGTCTGGAAAGACTGCTACAAAGAGGGATAGGCGATGAGCCTTCTATAAAGGAGAAGGGAGGTCGAGCAGAAGACACAACACTAGAACTGGAAACCATTATTTCTGGATTATCTTTGATGCTCTAGTTAAGAGTTATCTGTGTTGGCTAGAACAGTAAGCAATGTGTACAACCTACATAAATCATCTACATTTTTCTCCTTTCTAAATTTTTTATCCCCCAACTTTTTTAAAATTGTGTAATTTTTTTTCTTCTCCATCATCAAATAATTCATTGACCAAACCTCCCCCATTGTCCTCCAAATTTACCTTTTCCTCCACAATCCAAAACATACATCCACAAGACAAAAAGGAACTAAATTTTGCCTAATCCTAAATCAAGATTTGTTGTCGGTTTTTTACAAAGAATGTCGGCAAATGGTCCCGGCCTTAAATCCGTAATAATATGATGCATCGTAACCTCTGGACTTAGATTGTGAATACTCAGTGCAACCTTTCCAAAGCGCTCCATGAATAACCTTAACGATTCTTCCTTCTCTTGCCTTATATTTACCAAAGCAATTAATGTTAAATGATGTGGCCGACTTGTGGAAAACTAAGCTCCAAACTTCTCAACTAATGTATCAAAACAGTCAATAGATAGTGGCGACTACCCAGTAAACCAACTTAAAGTTGCTCCCTTCAAGGTTGTTGGAAATACTCAGCATAAAATGGCATCATTCCATGTATACAGGTTTACCTGTGTTGTATAAATTGTTATATGTTCATCAGGATCTGTACTTCCATCATATTTATCCATAGTTGGATTCTTTCATATTTATCCTGGTTGATCTCTTTTTCTACTCACCATACCTCACTTCTTCAGCTAACTTGCTTCTCGGCCCAACTGTGGGCGCCAAAATGTTCTTACAGGGCCCATAAACAATTAACTCTTTATCCTTTTGTCTTCTCGACTTCTCAGTCTCTTGATGTTGACTTGGGATTTAGGCTACAAGGTCCACTAATTTGGTCTTAGCCTGGTTCTTGGGTACAGGATATGGACTCTCACTTATCAAGCTTGGTCAAGTTGAACTTTCAGCTTCTGAGCTTAGGGTCAACTCTCGAGCGAGTATGTGTACCTGCAAGGGGCTTCGATGATAAAGTCATAATCAATATGTTTGATTATCAGATAAAAATAACTCTACCTACCTCTTAAGCAAATCGCCTATTTATGGCACTCACTTGTTAGACTTTTGATTTAATTGGGTTTTTACTCTTTGCACCTTAAATATATTGTAATTGTTTTAGACCTATTTATTTGGACTTTGATACAGTGTTCCCTTATTTTATTATTTATTTATTTTATTTTAGCTTTTCATCATATGCTGACGTTCTCTCAGCCTTTCGTCCTAGCCAGTACAATCATTTTAAAAGGTTTGTTTTTGCGTGTATATAAATTTGAAGAATATTCAACCTTCTAAATATTGATATTGATGAAGATATTATTAGCTAAAAGAAAAGTAAAAAGTAAATTAATTTGAAGTTAGAAATGGAACCATAGAACATGTAGACAAATAATCTCAGCCACACACTTACACTATACACTTATCCTATTCACATTGTCCACCGCCATAAAAGAACCGTACACCTTTCACCACGTGGGACCATTTTTCTTTTGGACATATTTGAATTGTTTCGACCTTAAGTTTGTTGAGATGATATCGCTAAGATCAAATTATTGTATCTGAGTTATTATCCGTTTTGGAACTCGAAATTTCGTCACAGTTTTATCCTGAAAAGACACTTCAGTAAGTCAAGAGAGTAAGATATATATAAACTTTCTTTAACCTCAATTTCTAAATAATCGATTGGACGTACTGAAACATAATCAATCTGAAATTGCATTCAAAATTAAATGCAATTTTAAATATTATATTTGTTTATTTTTTCTGCAATATATTTTAAGTTATTGGAAGTAAGATTAATCTCCAATGATAATACTTGCATCGAGGTTAGTCTCTTATTCATTTAAATGAGAAGAGAAGATAATTATTTCAAAAAAATTATTAGTATTGTGCCATTTTTTATTCTTTCATTAAACTTGGAGTTAACAAGAATGGTTTTTTTTCCCGCAAAATAGTGTAATTTGATTTCGTTATTTCTGAAATTGACAGTCTTTTTTTTTTTTAGAATTAAGTCATGCATTTTTTTATTATTTTAAAATTGAACAAGTTGTGTGAATAAGAAAGTTTTGAAGGAACCGTATTTGGAGGATACAACTTTTGGCTAAATAGTGTGCTGATTGTATTGGTGAAGAAATCGTATTTATCTCAGACAATATAAATTACTACTACTGATTCGTAAAAAAAATAATGCTAAAGTCATAGTAAATACGACTTCACCATAAAACTGTTAAATTAAAATGTTGACAACTTTAGTTAAAAGAAATCGTGTTTACCATGTACCACTTCAGTTAAGTGGATTTTTTTTTTTTAGAAAAAAAAACTTTTTAATTTTTTTTAAATGATAAAATAATTTAAGAAATATTTAGTTGTGTTATTTTAAATAAAATGAATGTATAAAAATTAATAAAGATGGTAAGATCCTAAATTGAGATGCTACAAACTCTTAACCTTAATAAAAAAATCTTAATCGAAAACCTTAATCAATTAAGATTTTCAATAAAGATATTGAAAAATCTTAATTGAAAACCTTAATACAAAAATCTTATTAAAAAACCTTAACTAGTCATAAACCTCACAACTTTAGTATATCAGATATCAATGAATCAATTTCAGTAATTTTTTAAAATTTTACCTATTTCATTAATTAATTAATTAATTAAGAGGTGAAATTGCATTTGATTGATAAAAAAATCCGAGTTTTGGAGTAATACTCAATTCAAGGCCTTTCTAAGGCGGAAAAAAATAACTCAAGGACAAAAAGAAAAATTTTAATTTTTTGAAACTTCAAAATTGAAAAAGTTGTTTTTTATATTTAGAGTGTATTTAGAAAATAGCATTATTAGAAAATCATACTTTCTGATAATATTTTTCAATTAACTTTCATAAAAAAAGTGAGGATATAACTTTTCAAATTAAATTTTTTTATTGTAATAAAAATATTATATTACACTTATTAAATTATTTAATATAATAAATAATAAAAAATTATGATAAAAATATTATGTTAATCTTTAATTTTCAGAAGCTTATATAAATATTTCTATAAATTATTCTTTTATTAACCAAACATATTGGAATTATAATTTTCAAAAATTATTATAAATGTTTTTGGTCATATATCAACCTTAGAAACAACCAAACAAAATTTCAGTTTTCGGACCCAAAAGTATATGGAAACTTTCAAACTCTTATCCAAATATACTTGGACATCATTTGCTTATCTTTTGGGAAAAAAAATTAAAGTGCTAATTAATTATGATTTTAATTTTTATAACTTTTTATCTATCAAAATTTTGAAATATTTTTTTATTCTTTAGAAATAATACTTGTTAAAATATTGTGTTTAATGAAAATAGGTGATAATCCTAAATAACATTTGTTTTAAAAAAAACATAGTTCTTTATATTTTGGAAAATGATTTCATAGTTTGAAAAAAAAATATATTGAATAAAACTAAACCTTCATTATTATATTAATTATTGGAAATAAATCACAGGCTCACAATGCATTGTCAATATCTGAAGAAATAGTTGATTCTTCCCAAATAGGAGAAGACAAACTCATATCAGTATCACCACACACACACACACATATATATATATATATATATATATTATTAATAAATGTTATAATTAGTATATTGTAATTTGTGTTATTACCTAAACCAAATATCAAGTCTCATGTTTAATTTCCATCACGAGATCAATTCATTAAATAATATGAACTATCAATTTATTAATATTTCTTTGCACAGATTTTCTAATAAAATAGCAATCAGTAATTTTACGAACATTTGAGTTTAAATAACTCTTTGATTCTATATTCAATTTGGTATTGGCATGCTAGTGCAACAAAATGCAATATAATTAAAATGTAAAGAAAGTTAACTGTTGATAAATGAATTTAATAATTATTAAAATATTACTTTTATAATTATTATTATCATATAAGTACGTCTTATTACATCATGGATCCACAAATTTTTTAAAATTTCTTATTTATCTTAACTTTATTTCTTCTCATTTTTCATGGTTTCAATTTTGCTTAAAAAAAAAGTCAAATTCTCCCAACACGTTGATACATTGTTTTATAAAAAATTATTTTATTTTTTTAATTTTTTTAAATAATCCTAAATAAAGTATAATTTTATATTTTTAAATAACCTTACCTCTCCTCTCGTACTTTTTTTTAACCACGCATTTTCTTTCCAGCCTCAATGCCTTCATTCTTCTTCACCTCTAACGTTAGGAAGAGGAGTTCTATCATTTGATATTTGAGCGTGTGTTAGAAAGTTGATAAGAATTTGTTGCAGTCTACGTTCTCCGTATAGTTATTTTTTTTAGTTTTGTATTTCATTATTATTGTTCACTAGTGTTTTTTTTAAGGATTTTGTGGCTTCTAGATTGTACAATCCAAAATACAATTTTAATTAAGACAGTGTTATAGATTGTCCAGCCTAGTGTACAAAAAAAATGGAGAAAGAAAATAGCAAACGAAAACACAATCATTACCAGTAAAATTATCACAAAACTTACCACAACCACCAATTTTCACCACCAGCCACCATAAGCAATTACCACCACACTCAAAAAAAAAGGTATTGTTGAAATTAAAAAAAAAAGTATTAAAATGCAAGAGAAAGATATGAAGGTGCAGGAAGAATTTACCAAAAAAAAAAAGTAAAACATAAACTTATTGTTTCTACTAAAGTTTTTACTTCTTGCATCCTACATTGACCTAAAATGACAAAAATATTTTTTTTTTAATTTTTAAATAGGAGTGAGGATGTAGGTCAAAATGTATTCTGAAATACATTTTTGGATTTGAGTTTCAAAACACTTTTCCATATTTGACTTTCTAGAATAATGATAATATATATATATATATATATAAATTTCAAATTTGGAATATATTAGTTTTATTCCTCTAAAATTATTAACCAAGATTATCATCAAAATAGTTATATATAATTGGAGATAAATCTATCTTTAAACATATAGGAGTTTGATTCAAGATATTTTGTGTAAAATAAATTTATTATAAAATATTAATGTCTAAATAGATATTCGTATTTTAAATCATTAATTTAAAAAGGTCATTTTCAAAGTAGTATGACTTTTCAAAAGTGTTGCTAAAATTATTTTCTGGTTACTATCAAAAGAAAGGGAAGAATGGGTGGTGAGGAACACAAGAAATTGCCTATGAATATTGAATGTGACTAATGAAATATGTATGTTTGCTCATTTACTTTGCAATATTTGAGATCTTCTCTTGCTCTTCACTCTTAGTCCACACTATTACGATAAGTCTATGTTCATAAACCTTTCTTAAAAATTTTTTTTTTTCATACATTAAAATTAATTTATACACAAATTTAAAAAAATATATTTTAATTAACTAACTTATGGGCAAATTAATTTATACACAGATAAAAGAACTTCTATAAATTAATTAACTTATGGACAAATTAGTTTCAATTTATAAAAATTATCTATTTTTTCATTTCTAATATTTATGAAAAAAATTTCCCAAACATATTCTATGTGAATATAGCATGAGATAATTATGCTAATCAAATATGAGATTTTATTAATTTACATATTTTTAATGTATATAACAATCCCTCATAAGAAAATACGGTATAATTTTTTTTGAAATAATTAAAATGTGAAAATAATACTGGCATAATATTTTCAATCATTTAAAGAATAATTAGTGTGAGAGTAAAAAACAGAAAATGTTTGTATATTTTAGTGTAATTGTTTTTTTATAAGGTCCGTAAACAATTTAGTTATTTTTCAATAAAATTCTTGAACTTGTATTTACTTTTTTTGCAGGTCTATTCTATTTAATCTAATAAAAAAAATAGTGTTAAAGATCTAATTAAAAAAATACAAAATTAAAATCCAATAAAAAAATAGTTTTGAGACTTAATTAAAGCTTATCAAATAGTTCAAGACACACATTAACTACAATATAATTTATAAGTCGTGATAGTAATTTTAATTCTTGAATATTTATGATGATAATTAAGAATTTTTTTTATAATTAATAAACTAAAACAATTCTTAAAAATAACATCGTCATCAATAAACTATATTTAATAATAACATATAGAAATTTTCTAACATAAAAATTAGATTTTATTTGTCAGAATACGAAAAAATAAATTTAAAATAAAAAACTACTGTATCTTTTTAAAACTTTTCTTTAATATATTAACATTTAAAAACTAATTTAAAACAATCACAGTGTAAGGAGGAAAGTTACTATTTCTGCTAAATGTAAAGTCAAGTATTCACTTCTATAGGGACAAATACGTTGACGCTGTCGTTTCGCCTTCTCACTTTTTCTTCTATAGGGACAAATACGACTTAGCCGATAGCTAAACGACACACGGCGTGACTTAAACGGTAGTTTAGCCCACTATCATATATAGCCCTCGAGGGTTGTGGTGAGTGGCCAAAACTCTAAGTTTCTTCTCCGCCAAGTATTGCCGGAACTTCACCGGAAACTAAAATTCCGCTGGAATGTGGAAACCACGCTCTCTTCTCCGTTCACTCTTTCTCCTTCATCTTCTTCTTCTTCTTCACTCGGCGCTGCCTCTGGTTTCTGCACAAGTATCCAACGCAACCACTTGGGACACTCTCTCCGGTTCGTCTCTCCTCTTACTCTTCTATCTTTTTTTGGTGTGGATAATGTTGATGAGAAAACAAATCACAAAAATTAATAACAGAGGAATTGTACGAAATTACTGTTACAGAGTCAAACATCCGTTACAATTATAATTGCTCTCAAATATTGTAATTAGCTTAATTTTGGATCTTATTAATATAAGTAAGATATTTATCTAGTTTTTAGGAGTTTACCTTAACCTTATTCTAAACTTATATAATTAACTATGTTTCAGTTGAATATATTTATCTCCCGTATAATGAAAAGAAGAGTGATCTGAGATCAATTCAAATTTACCTTAGCTTGATTTAACGTTCCTTTGGTTCTTCTCCGTGGAGTTCGTGTTAATTCTAAGTTGTTATTAGGAATATTATCCGTGCAATTATTAGATACGAATTTTAATTGAAGTGTGTTGGTGAAAAGGGTGATAAATGAGGCTGAGGATTGATATACTGTATTGTACCGTCTTCTTGTGCCTTGAAAATTATATTGATAAGTTAATTTGATGATATCAGAATTAGAGTGGATGAGGAAGTGAGTATTTTGGAGTGGGAGAATCAACTTGTTGTTATAAATAGTGTTCTTTTTAGTTATATATATATATATATATATA